>TARA_B110001450_G_scaffold252300_1_pt1 | contig 12160 bp, 8 predicted proteins | sample TARA_B110001450 | Tara Oceans TARA_B110001450 (sample SAMEA4396538) | marine metagenome | biome: Polar Biome; feature: [SRF] surface water layer (ENVO:00010504); material: water (ENVO:00002006), including particulate matter (ENVO:01000060) such as... | depth 5 m | reverse complement strand
ACTTCATAATTATCCCAAGAAGTATCTTGAATTAAGGTCCAATTATTCTCTAAACTCATTTTTTTAGCATAATCGCAAGTCTTTTCATAATTCATTTCTAGCTTATAAACTTTGGCACCTTCATTGACTATAGCATCCATTCGTAACTTTGTAGTATTCTTAGGGACATAAACAACACATTTCTTATTCTCATTTCTTGCAGCCCAAGCTACTGCCCTACCATGATTACCATCGGTTGCAGTACAAAAAGTAGTAATATTAGATTCATTGTTTAAAAGGTGATTAATTGCATAGGATGCACCAAGAACTTTAAAAGCATTTAAGCCAAACCTTTCACTTTCATCTTTAATAAATAGATTATTAATTTTCAGGTTTTTTGCAAGTGACTTTAAACTAACAAGAGGAGGACAATTATAAGCTTTTAAATTTTTATGAAAACTTAAAGATTTACTGTTTTTTAAAATTTCAGATGTATTATTTGAAATTACCTTATTTTTAGCGTGATTTAAAAAATAATTAAACAAGTTTTATAAATTATGAAGAGTTAAAGACTTAATTATAATAGTAATAAATATAAAAAATTAATTTTTAGTATATATTTTAACTTTAATTTCATTTCCATTCCCTAAATATTTCCGGCTTTTAAGATTACTTTTGCTTTGACCTTGCAAGATATCAATTTGGTGATGAGTATGTGTGAAGTCAAATTTGTAGTTAGTATAAAGCATATCATTTCCATAATAAAGATTCCAAATTTTTCCTTTAAAACTAAAAGAATTAATTAAATTACCATTTCTAATGTCATATACTTTCATTTTAACATCTCTATTCACCTTGCTGTAAGTTATAAAGTATTTTCCAGAGATTTCATTTGAATAAAAACCCATCCCAGTTTTAGCTGCAGTCTTCCAATTTTGATTTGAATTTGTACTAGCAGTTTGTGTCGCTGGTTTATAACCGCAATATGATGAATTTCTTTCAATTATTTTACTATAAAACCCACCAGATCCGTTATGAAAATATTGATATCTGTTTACTCCTTTACATTGTTTTCTGTTACTATTATTATAATTAGCTGTTGTATTTCTTGCAGGAAAAGTACTACGAGTATCAATTTGATTTCGAGGTGTAACATTAGTCGTTGTTGTTGTAATGTCATCATTAACTATTACATAGGTATATGTTCTTTTTGAACCTAACTTTGCATTTACAGGTTCTATTAATTCTATTATGATCGTTTCGTCTGACTCTTTTGATGTATCGTTTATAATTTTAAGATCAACATATCCCAATGTTTTATTAACTATTATTGTAATAGTATCTGATTTTAACTTATAATCTACATTGTTAGTAGCTGTACCATAAACTGTTAGTGGTATTTTTACAATTGAATCAGAAGCTTCAGAGAGTAAAACTGGAATTCTAACTATTTCTTCAGACTCTGGATTATTTATTTCATCACTTTCAAAATTAACTAAAGGAAGTACAATAGTTAAACTATCGTCAGAAACAGAATCATTACTACTTATCAGACTACATAAACTAAATGAAAACAAAATTATAAATATTAAATAAAGTAAATACTCTTTTGCATTGGCTTTAATAGATTTAGCTGTTGCTAATAATGATTTCTTAATTTTAATATTTTTTGATTCAGTTAACTTAACTGTTTCAGAATTGTTTTTTTTAAGTTTCAAAAGCGCCAAGTTAAATAACCAGGTAATACTTTGTTTAAAATAAATAAATAGTAAAAGTATATTGGGTTTAATCCTCTTTGCATATGTTATTAAACTATCTTTAATCATAGTTAATGACGAAGAAAATGATATTTTTTTCTTTTCTAGTTTAAAACGTAGTTTTTCATTTTTTTCAAGATATAATTCATGTTTTATTTTTTTATAACCAGATTTACTAATTACCACTTTCACTAATACTGAAGAATTAGCAGGCTTTACAATTGGTTTACTAAATTCGTTTGCATGAACACACTCGTCATTTATATGAATGTCAGCTTTAATTCCATTTGCTATTTGGACTCTTATATTATATATAAATTCAGTTGGTAGTTCTTTAATATGACTTTTAAGTTTTACTAATTCTTTCTTAAACTCGTCACAAGATTTAAAACGTTTTTTAGGGTCTTTATTAGTAGCTTTTTGTATGATTTCGTTCATTTTAAGACTCACATTCTCATATACAGATTGTATTGACGGAAGTGGCTCGTTAGCTACTTTTAAATAAATTTGTCCTTGTGTATCTCCTTCATAAGGCGCTCTTCCAGTAACCATTTGCCATAATGTAACTCCTAGACTGTAAATATCCGAATATTTTGATATGGGCTTAGCATTACAATGTTCAGGACTCATGTACATTGGAGTATAACCTGCTGAAGCTCCAACTTGTGTTAGTGTAGGGTCATTTTCTGTGTTTTTTGCAATCCCAAAATCTAACAAACGAATTTCAGAATGATCATTAATCATAATATTGGAAGGCTTAATATCTCTATGAATAATTTTCTTTTTATGAATGTAACTCATTGCCTCCAAAATCTTAATAAATATATCAATAGCCTTATCTTCAGGGATTGGACCAGTTATATTTTTAATGTAAAGATTAAGTGGGTGACCTTCAAAATATTCCATCATCAAATGACAGCCTAACTCATTAGCCACATATTCATATACTGTAACAATAGATGGATGATCAAGACCAGCTAAAGTTTTAGCTTCTTCTTTAAAACGTTTTAAATGTAAATCATCTTTAGATAATGAAGTATGTAAAGATTTAATTGCAATTCTACGACCTAATACCGTATCTCTAGCTAGAATCACGGTACCTTGAGCACCTTCACCTAAATTCTTTATTTTTTGATATTTATCTAAAATCATCATCAATTTTTATTTCACTACCTCTACTTTGTTTTTAAGCTGTCTGAAAATAAAGTAAGTCATTACTAAAATTAATAACAGTACTGCTATAAGATCAATTTTTATAGTTCCTGCTAGATCTCCAAACCATTTTGTATAAGAATCGTAAAACTGCCCTGTTAAATTTTCTGTAGCATTTGAAACTTTATTTATAACTTCTAAATTACTATCTGTGTATTCAATAACTACTTCTTCTTGAAGTGCGTTAAATCCTTCTGTCCCCCATCTTGTAAGAGTCAAATAACTTATAATTTCAACAAAAGTAGTGTTAATTTTTGCAATCAGTCCTGCTAACATAATTTGAGGAATAAGCACAATTGGTACAATTGTCATAACCTTTTCTGATGTGGAAAGGGAAGCAGATAATAGTAAGCCAAGAAATGTAGCCGAAATAGATAAAAATGACATCCAAATAAAGGATAAAATAGGTGAGTTAAATACTACTAGGTTATTTGAATTATAATGAAAGTACAATATTATAATAAAGATAGCAGATTGAATGATAGAGAAAAAAGCTAAAACGGTTATTTTAGATAAAACATATGGGCCAATATCCATATTAAACATACGTTCCCTCTTAAATATGGAAACTTCACTTACAATTTCTCGAGCAGCATTGTTAGTTCCAAACCAAATGGCGGAAAGTGCTGTTATAAATAACACCGCAGGGGTAATATTTTTAAAAATTAAACAAATTAGTACAGCAATGATAGGTGATTGAAAAAGCATTACTAATGAATTCACTTTATCGTTAGTCTTAATTTTAAAATAGCGTTTACTAAGCCATTTATATTGTTCAAAAAATGGCTTATTCAATGGTTTTGATGTTTTGGTAAGAGAACTATTAATATCACTAACTGGACGTGGATTTATATATTTTTTAATCCAAAAAGGATTAGACAGCAAAGAAAATACAGAAACTGCTGTTTTAACCCCAAAATAATCTTTATAACTTTTTGAATCACCAAAATAAGCAGGATGTCCACCTTCTGCTAAAAATAATACTTCATCCATGTATTCTAAGTCTTCAGGTTTATGTGTAACCATAACTACAGTTGTTCCATTATTAGATAAATCTTTTAAAATACTTAAAAAATCCTCTATGGTTTGAGGGTCTAATGGAGAAGTTGGTTCGTCAAGAAATAGAATTAAAGGTTCTGATAACAATTCGAGTGCAATACAAACACGTTTACGTTGTCCTCCACTAATTTTTGAAATTAAATTATTTTTTATTTTTGAGACACCTAATTGAGCTAAAATATCATCAATTTTTTTTTCAATCTCAATGTCTTCAAGACTATTCAATCTTAATTTAGCAGTATAATAGAGAGATTGCTTAACTGTCAGCTCTCTATGAATCGTATCGTCTTGGGGTACATATCCAATTTGGGTTTTTAGATAATCATAGTTCGAAATTAACTCTTGTCCAAATAAATAAACTTCACCATTTGTTGCAGGTGATTTTCCGTTAAGTGTGTTCATAAGAGTTGTTTTACCACATCCTGACGGTCCCATAATAGCTAATAACGATTTAGAAGGAATAGCTAAATCCATTTTATTTAAAACCTTAATTGTTTTTCTATTATTAATGAATTCTTTTTCTATTCCCTTTACACAAATAGCAAGTTCATCGGAAAGATCTTTTGCACTACCAACTAATGACAACTGAATTTTACCCACAAATATTTTATCTTTAAGTGAAATTATTTGTGTTCCTTTAATTTTACATCCATTCACAAACGTGCCATTTGTAGAATTTAAATCCTTTATATGATAATCCCCATTGTGTAGTTTAGTAATTTCTGAATGTTGCCTACTTACAGAAGTACTATTTAAGATGACATCACATTCATCAGCTCTACCTATTATAACTTTAGACTTAGCTTTTAACTTGTCTAAAATATTAACTTTATCAACATTGATTATTTTATTGACCAAAGCTTCAACTACAATTAATACACCATTAGCTGATGCAAGTTGAATCTTGTCCTTGGAATTTACTATGTAAGTTATAGAAGGTGAAATTTTCGTGCCATTTAAAAAAGTTCCATTAGTACTGTTTAAATCTTGTAAATGAAGTTGGTTTTTAGTGTCATAAACAAGCTGGGCATGATTACTAGAGATCGACTTATTATTCAATTTTAACGTGGCCTGATCTCCTGTGCCAATGACTACCACATACTTTTGATCATTTGAAAAAGCTATTTTCTTAAATAACTTATTGTTTTGGTATAGAAATAATTTCAGTCCTTTAGTCATTATCGTATTTTAATTTCTTGTTTTAGAGGATTATAATCAATTTGTTTTAAAATTGTTAAAGGAACTTCTATTTGGTTAAAAATAATAATAACATTCGCTCTTACATATAAAGAATGAGATTTTCTTAGTAGATTAATCAAAAGAGATTTACTAAGTTTAGCAGTATTTAGTGATGTTTTGGATTCAACATTAACTTCAGTATTTTTAACTACCAGTATTGGATTTTTTATACTTGATTTTCCAATTAAGTTCTCATAATTGTTTGAATCAAAAATTTCAATATCCAGTTTTTGGATATTATAATCGAAATTAAAATTATTTTTAAATGTAAATAATGACAAAAAATCAACTGTTGAAAATCTAATATTTTCTGTTTTAATAGATTTAAATGAAATATCAGATTCACTTAAGTTTTTTTTCAATAATGGATTTATCAAGCTTGATAACTTTAATTGATATTTAATGTCAAACTTATGTTTAATGGGTAGGATAGGAATTTTAGCTGAACCCTTTGCACTTAAATTTATTTTGTCATTTAAACTAATTGCATAAGGAAATAGTTTGGGTTTAAGTAGTAGTTGTGTTTTAAGACTAGAGGTGTCTAATTTTTTTATATAAAAATCCTCCATTAAAATTATTTTACCAATAAATAAGCTATCCATATACAGATCTAATTTTATGTCTTTTGACTGAAGAGTAAATTTGTTAGGATTATAAATCTTTAGCTCTGTTATTATAGAATATGAATTATCATCAATTGATGAAATTGAAATATTGTCTACTGAAACTAATTCTGGGTCTTTAATTGAGTTACAAGCTATAAAACAAAATGAGATTACGATAATTATAAAATATTCCAAAAATGTTTTCATATTAATTACAATTTTGTTTATAATTTGAACTCAAGTGATTTCTTATACATTTTGATCTGTTTTTGGAATATGGATGTGATCGAAAAAAATTATTTAAAACATCAAACTCACTTTCATTTTGACTCATCCGTTTCCATAGATCTATTGCATCACAGTTTTTAAAATTAGTAGGGTAAATAATATCCATTCCAAACAAATCAGCTTCGCTTTCTTGTTGCTGATTAAAACTTTGAGTCGTTAGATTTTCGACTTCCAAAAAGACTTCACCAAATATTCCCCACTCACTAGCAACGCTTTGTTTTTTTAAATTTAAGGTTAAATGACCTAACTCATTATGAGCTATTTCATGTGAAATTATAGTTGCTAGTTCAGAATCACTTCTGCAAAAGTCAAAAATTCCTTTGTATATAAAGATATAACCTCCAGCAGTCATAGCATTTATCATAGGATCATCAACAAGGTATATTTTATAATCAAATCCTTTAGGTTTGTCTAGTCTAGATACTAAATTTTTTAATATTGAATTTAAATTTTGTAAATCTTTTCCCTTTGAAATAAATTTGTGTTCTTTTTTCAACTCTAATAAAATTTCGTTTCCTATTTCTTGTTCGTTTTTAATAGAAATATCGATGTCGTTAAAAAGAGTACTTTGAACGTCCCTTGTAAGTTCTCCAAAATTATAAATAACTTCATTACTCCCAAGATCTTCATTATTTGATAAACAAGAGAAATCATAAGAAACATTGGTGCGTTGCTTTTGTTGTTCTTTTAGGTTAATTGAATTATTATTTTCAGTTGGTTCTAAAATAGTTTTATTTTCATTACTATTTTTTAAGTTTCCAAACACAGCAAATACTGTGAGAAGTGCAATCATAAAAATCGCAATGAAAAAATACTTATTTATGCCTTTGATTTTACTTAAAAAAATATTTGAATTAAGATTGTCATTAATTTTTATTGGTGAATCTGTTAATGTTTCATAAATATCATTAAAATTATCATTTTCTAATAGGAATCGGGGCCACTGAACTAAAGAATTACCGACTTTTAAAACATCTAGTACTTCTAACTTTACAGATTTTTCTATTTTAATTCCATTAACAAATGTACCATTGGTTGAGTCTAAATCAGTGATAAATACATTATTATAAGAATCTATAAAGACTTCTAAATGTTCTCTAGATACACTATTATCATTTATTATGATATCATTTGTAGATGCTTTCCCAATTTTAATTTGTTTCATTGGTAATTTTTTCTAAACTATTAATAAATTCTAGACAATTCTTAAATCTTTCATTAGGGTTTTTAGATGTTGAAATGTCAATAATTTTTTGAAATCTAATATCAACATGTGGGTAAATATTTATAAGTCTTTCCAAGGGATCATTTTGAATTTTATTAATAATTTCTTCCTTTGAAAGCTTTGCTGAATAAGGAGTTGTATTAGTTAACATTTGGTGTAATAATACACCTAAAGCGTAAATATCAGTTCTACAGTCTAAAATTGAGTCAGTTTGTAATTGTTCAGGTGCCATATACATTAAACTACCTATTATTTGATTAATCCGATCTTCATTAGAGCCTTGAGAAATTCCATAATCAATAACCATTACTTGTCCAGAATTACTAATGAGAATATTACTTGGTTTAATATCTAGGTGAAGTACTCCATTATAACCAGGAATTGGAATATTTTTTTCATGTGCGTAACCTATGGCAGAAGCAATTTCTTTTATAATAGCAATAGCAACTTCAGATGGAATTGGACCAGTGACAGTTTTTATATAATGATCTAAGGTCATTCCTTCAATATAATCCATCACTAAGTGTGCTCCGTCCTTAAGTATTAAGTCCTTTAATTTTACGATATTTGGATGTGATAGCATTAAATAAATATTTGCTTCAATCCTAAAACGCTCTAGCATTTTTGGATTATTTTCAAAATGACTTCTAAATAAAGTTTTGACAGCAACTTGAAAACCAGTATTGGTGTCTAGAGCTAAGTTGACTACCCCTGCTCCACCACTACCAATTTCTTTTATACATATATATTTATCTCCTAAGTTGGGAAACATTTTATTTAATTTTTAAATTTAATGTATCATTTTTTGTTTCTGCACTCTCTAAATTTAATGAGTCTTTATCTATAATTTTAACTTTAATTAAATCTATTGTATCATTTTTCAGATTAATTGTGTTTTGTAATTTTTGTAGCTGTTCAGTATCCTTTGGTTTTTTGTTTTTTAGACTTGAAGTGTCTGGGACTACAGTTTCAACTGATTTCTCTACTTTTAGCTCATCATCTTTAGCTGTAATTAATTCTTCATTTAATTTATCTTCATTTTGCTTTTTTTGCTTTAAAGTTTCATCGCTAAAAACCTGTATGGAAGTATCTTCCTTTATTTTTTTGTTTATTAGTGGCATCAATACATTGCTGTTTTTGATTTCTATCATTAAATAATCTTCTACTAGCAATGAATACTTAACTTTATTTAAATCTCTAAATTCATGTATAGATATTTTTGTTTTTAATTTACTATTGTAAAAAACAGGGCAATCATTACAGTATTCAATTCCTAAAGCTTCAACTTCGTCATATAAATCATCAGTTAATCCACTTAAACCACGTTGAGTACCATTAACTTTAATAATAGTATCAATTTTTATAACAGGGTCAAGAACAATTTCATCGGGTATTATGGATGGAAGGGGTTGATGTTTGTTGTATAAAAAAATTCCCGTAATTAATATTCCTAAAGTAATAAAAGTAAAAATATATTTGTTTATTGAAGAATTCGTTGGTTTGTTACTTTCTACATCCTTATCAATTACAATATTCTGTGTTTTTGTATCAATTAAATCTACATTATTTTTATTTATAAACTGTGTTTTTGTATGACTACTCAACAGAACTTCAATTAAATCAACAGAGATATTATCATAACCACCAGCGGATTCTGCCATGGCTATAAGGTTAAGACACTTTGTTTCAATTAGATCATTGGTATTAATTACTGAATTAATCATTCTATCATTTATAAGTCCGTTTAATCCATCGGAACATAATAAAAAAGAATCTCCAGTCTTAGCTAAGATTGGTTTTGAAGCTACTTCAACCTCTACATCAGCACTAATTCCAAGAGCACGAGTAAGCTTATTTTTATTTGGGTGAGTTTCCATTTGTTGATCTGTTATCTCACCTTTATCAACTAAATCTTGTACATATGAATGATCTTTAGTTATTCTGTAAAGTTTTTGATCTGTATTTAAATAAATCCTGCTATCTCCTACATGGGCGATATATATTAATCCCTCACTTTCTAGCATAACAACACACGTAGTGCCCATTCCTTTAAATTCAGGTTCAGCAAGAGCTGCACCAAAAATTTGCATATTAGCAAAGCAAATAGATTCATTTAAAGCAATTTGTGGGACTGGATTTGGAGTGTTAGAAAAATATTCTTGGATTGCATTTACTGCAATTGTTGAAGCTTTAGCACCACCTTCATGACCACCCATTCCGTCACAAACGATGTATAAATTAATATTTAAGTTATTAGGTAAAGTAATATTACCTATGCTATCTTCATTAGCTACTCTGACGGGACCTTTTACAGTCTTTGAAAAATGATGTAAATTCATTCGATTTATTTAAATGTAAAAAGTAAATGTGGCATCTGCTATTTCAATAACATCACCGTTTTTTAATGTACTATTTTTTAGTTTATATCCATTAATAATCATTCCATTAGTGCTATCGTTATCAAGAATCAAATAATGTGAGTCTTTAAATATAATGGAGAAGTGGTTTCTGGACATATTTAGATTTGAGATATAAACATCATTAGATTTTTTATCTCTACCGAAACTTACGCAAGGTTTATTAATCTCATAGGATTTATTAGAAGAAGAGTCTTTAAATTTTAAAATTGGGAAATTCCCAATAGATTTCATTTTTTGAATTTGCTTAGCCTCTATTTTTTTATTGTTTAATAATAAGTTTGCAGCATTTAACTTATCGATACGTTGCTTTTCAATAGTTTTAATTGATTCAATTTCTTTTTTTTGATTTAAAATCTCTGATTGTTGATCTAAATGAATTTTTTTCTGATTCTTAGTCTGTTCTAACAAACGTTTTTTATTATTTTGATATTTATTTTTAAGTTTATTTAAAATTATAATCATTATTATAAGCAACAATATGCTAATAGCTATTGTTACAAGCGGAGTTTCTTGGATCTTTCCATAGTACCAATTACCAGGAGATTTAAAAACTAATTTCTTTGAGTTTGGGGAATTTATTTCTTTAATCATGATCTGTTGATCAGAACCATCTTTATAAAGATCATCCATAAAAAGTGTTACCCTTGCAGTAGTTCCCTTAGAACGTTTGACAACATTATTTAACATTGAGGTTATAATTCTCTCTGATTCTTTTTGTTTGTTTCTATTAGAATATGTTAAATTACCAGAACTCGATTTTAAAACATAGCGCTCTCCATAGGTTTGATCTGCTAAAACAGTGTTTTCGTGTTGAAAATAATCAACTCTATTATATTTAATAGTATTAATTACTACTTCTTTTTGTTTTGCAATATTTATAACATTTACAAAGGATTTTTGGGTAGAATAAGAATTGGTACGTTCTTCAGATAATAGTAAAATAGACTTATTATAACCTACAGGAACTTCTAACAATAAGTCAATACTCTCAAGAATTGCGCCTGGGATTTCAGAAACGGCTTTGGTTTTTCTGTTCTTAGAAGCATCATATTTGTTAATGGCATTTTCAAGTACGACAATATCATCTGTAAAGTTCTTGTGAAGTGGTCTTACTAAAGTTGTATTATCTTCTCTTAAATTAAAATCAGCGATTAGAATCTTATCTCCTGAATTTACAAAATTAGGTAAAGATTCTTTGATTGCATTGATAAAAGTATTTATTTGCTCTATCCTGTCAGGATGGTTAATAGATTCTACTAATATTAAAACACATTTTTTAGTTTTAAAATAATTAATAGTGTCCTCAACTTGAACCATAGAGACAGAATCGATTAAAACTTCATTAGAATCTCTTATGTTAAAAAAGTTATAATAATCTGTTTGCTTAAATTCAGGATTTCTATTGTTAATATCAAAACTTATATTAGGAAATTCTAGTAAATCTACATTACTATTTACCTTAAGCTGAGCTTGAGTACTAATAATACCAAATAAAAACGAAGTTAAATATGTAGCTAAAAACCTCATTAAAATAATTATTTAAAAGCTGTTTTAAAAAGTAGTGTCGTGTTTCCAATTTTGATTTCATCACCATCATTTAATACAGATGGTTCTCGAGGAGATAAGTCTTTAAGGTTTATAGTGGTACCATTTGATGACATCTCATCTGAAATTAAAAAATTATCTTTTTTACATAAAATTAGAGCATGAACCGAAGAAACTTGATTGTCTTGAATCGTTATTTCATTTGAGACTTTAGAACCTATCATGTTTCTACCTTCAAGAATTTTAAAATCAACTCCAAAATCTTCAATATCAAAACTTACTAACCAACCTCTAAGCTTTCGTCTAACTTGAGGGTTAGAATCATTATTTACAGAGCTCTTAGATGAGCCAATAATCATTGTTTTACTAGCATCAAACTGATTGTCCGGATTCTCCTCTACCTGGTCGTTAGAAAAACTATTACTTCCAAAAACTTGAGTTTTTAATGATTCATCATTTTCTTTTGATTTTGATGCTGATAAAATTTCTGTTTTAACATTTTCATCTGAGTTATCAACGGGGCAGTAAGGACAACTAGTTTTGTCTTTTTTATAAAAGTGACCTTTTGAGCATTTTTTAAAACCTTCCATTATTTATTTAGAGTTATGTAATATTAAATTAAAAAAACAATAATTACTTTTCTTAAGTTTTAATAATTTAATGTTGTTAATATATAAATTTAATGAAAAATTAATTAATGATATGTTTTGTTCTATTATCGCATTAAATAGTTTGGCTGAAAAACCATTAGCAATAAGCTAATTTCTATTGCGTCTTCTAGGGTATCCTTTATTTGGATTTCTAGATCTATGCTTTACTCTGGATCTTTGA
>TARA_B110001450_G_scaffold256377_1_pt1 | contig 12170 bp, 11 predicted proteins | sample TARA_B110001450 | Tara Oceans TARA_B110001450 (sample SAMEA4396538) | marine metagenome | biome: Polar Biome; feature: [SRF] surface water layer (ENVO:00010504); material: water (ENVO:00002006), including particulate matter (ENVO:01000060) such as... | depth 5 m | reverse complement strand
TTGGGCGAAATTGAAGAAGTTGTGAACCTATACCCAGACAAAAATAAAATCACACTTCTCCATTGCGTTTCAAACTATCCCTGCTCGATTGAAAGTTTAAATTTAAAAGTAATGCAAACACTAAAAAGTGCATTTAACGTAAACGTTGGCTATTCAGATCATAGTATTGGTTCATTAGCAGCAACATTGTCCGTTGCTCTTGGAGCAACTGTTGTTGAAAAACATTTTACACTAGATAAAACCTTGCCAGGGCCGGATCATAAGGCATCTAGTGATTGTTTAGAATTTTCTGAATTGGTTGATTCAATTCGTGCTGCTGAAGTCGCTTTAGGTGTGCCCACGAAGCTTTGTCAAGCTGAAGAGGCAGAAATGGCGGCCGTTTCTAGAAAGAGTATTGTATTGAGCAAAAATGTTAAAAAAGGTGAAAAAATAACAGTAGAGGATATTGCTTTAAAAAGACCTGGAACAGGTCTTTATGCTCGAGAGATTGAGAATATATTGAATAAAAAATTAAGGTATGACTTATCTAAGGATCATATACTGAGTTGGGCTGACATCTATTAATGGAAAAACAAAAGTGCATAATCTTGGGCGCTGGTGGGCAATGTCGAGTTATTTTATCACTACTGCAAGAAGGTAATGCCAAATATATACCTATTGGTATCATTGATAATGTCCTTCATAAAAATGAGGAAGTATTATCAATTCCAGTATTGGGTGGAATAAGCAGGCTTGAAAAATATTATCAAGACGGAATAAAAAATATTTTTCTGGCGATCGGTGATAATGTTAGAAGAAAATCCATGTTTGATTTGGTTAAGAGTGTAGGGTTTGATTGCCCAAGCCTTATTTCAGACGAGGCCAATGTTTCACAATCTGCCGACCTCGGAGAAGCGAATATTATTTGCCCATTTGTAAACCTTGGGCCGCAGGTAAAAATTCTAGATAATAATATAATTAATACTCATTCGACCATCGAGCATGAAACAGTTATTCAAAGTCACTGTCATGTGGCCCCTATGACAGTTGTTTCCGGTAGATCACTGTTGGGCGATTTTGTTTTTTTAGGCGCAGGAACAATAATAATCGACAAAATAAGCATTGTTTCAAATACATCAGTGGCTGCTGGGAGTGTTGTAATAAATGATATAGAGAGGCCAGGGTATTTGTATGCTGGTGTCCCTGCAATAAGTAAGAAAAGAATATGATTTTTGTGTCAACTGGTGGAATAAAGGAAACGACAGCTTATAATACCGCACTGACGTTTATAGAGCATGGTATAACTGGAATAGAGCTATCGGGAGGGGCATATGAAGAGATAATTCTTAGTAAGTACCAAAAATTATTAGATTTGGCTAGCTTTCAGGTACATAATTATTTCCCACCACCAAAAAGCTCCTTTGTATTTAATTTAGCTTCACCAAATAACCTGATCGCAGAAAAAAGTATTAGTCATGCAAAAAATGCTATCAAATTGTCAGCAGCACTTGAAAGGCCTATCTACAGTTTTCATGCTGGCTTTCTCCTTGATCCTAAGGTTAGTGAGCTAGGTAAACCTATTGATGCTCCCCATGTAAATGATAGGAGTGTATGTTTAGATCTATTTTTAGAGCGTATTGCCAGTTTAGCAGAATATGCATCTTGCAATAACGTTCAGTTGCTCATTGAAAATAATGTGATATCTGATAGCAATATAAGAAAATTTGGTAAAGATCCTCTTCTGATGACAGCGCCTAAAGAAGCTAAGTTTATTATGGAAAATACTCCGAGCAATGTGAATATGCTGTTAGATGTTGCCCACTTGAAGGTGTCAGCTAATTCATTAGGTTTTGATCGGTATGAGATGTTCAGCTCATGCGATAAGTGGATTAAAGCATATCATTTTAGTGATAACGATGGGAAAAGTGATTCAAATAAAAGTATTGATCTGGATTCTTGGTTTTGGCCATATGTCAAAAAAAACGAAAATTATTACACCTTGGAAATTTATAATTCAGATATAAATGAATTAAAAGAGCAAATTAACATCACGAACGAGGCATTATGTTCTTAAATTAGAGAACATTTATTTAGTAAATCAGAAAGACAGCTATACAGTAGGACATTATTAATGAAACGCATCAAGACACTTGCTGAAATGGTAGTAAATTCAGCAGAAAATCTCAGAAAAGCACTTGAAATAATAGATAATAATGCTCAAGGTATCTGCTTTGTTGTGGAGGGCCATAAGTTATTAGGTGCACTAACAGACGGTGATATCAGGCGATTGTTATTAAGTTCTGTGTCGTTAGAGGGTTCTGTGACAGAGCATATGCGTACAGATATTGTAACGTTGGATGCAGATGCTGATAATGAAACAATACAACAAGCGTTGACTGATAAAATACGCCATATTCCCATGATAGATCAAAATGGGAAGTTAGTTGATTATGCTAGTCGATACCGATATCACCATATACCTCTGGCTGAACCACGATTAGATGGAAATGAATTAGCCTATGTTACTGATTGCATTAGTACGAACTGGATTTCCTCACAAGGAAAGTATGTAAACCGATTTGAAAACATGTTTTCTGAATATACTCATGGAAATGAAGCCATAGCAGTGAGCAATGGCACAGTGGCAATACATTTAGCTTTGGCTGCATTAGGGGTAGGACGCGGTGATGAGGTAATTGTACCTGATTTTACTTTTGCAGCGTCGATTAATGCTATTTTGCATGCAGGTGCTACACCAGTTTTAGTGGATGTGGATATAGAAACATGGACAATTGATGTGGGAGAGATAGAGAAAGCTCTAACTGTCAGAACAAAAGCAATTATGCCGGTCCACTTGTATGGACATCCATGTGATATGAACCCTATTATGAAAGTTGCTCATGCCCATAATCTGTTTGTAATAGAAGATTGTGCTGAAGCAGTAGGTTCTTATTATCGTGATAAACATGTAGGTACCTTTGGTCATGCGGCAACATTTAGCTTTTATGGTAATAAAACCATAACTACTGGCGAAGGTGGTATGGTGTTGTTTAGAGATAAATCAGTCGCAAACACAGCACGAAGGCTTCGAGATCACGGCATGAGCCCTAAAAAACGTTATTGGCATGATGTTGTTGGGTATAATTATCGCCTAACAAATATGCAGGCTGCAATTGGTGTCGCCCAAATGGAAAGGATTGAGTATTTTGTACAACACAAGCGTGACTTAGCGAACGCATACCATCAAGCGCTACAAAATATAGAAGAAATAAGGCTTCCATCGGAGGCGGAGTGGGCTAAAAGTAGTTATTGGTTATATACCATATTACTTAATGATGATGTTGAAATTGGACGTGACGACTTAATACAGCGATTATTAATAAATGGAATTGAAGCGCGCCCAGTTTTTTATCCCATGCACGTTATGCCTCCATATTCACTCTTCAGTGGAGAGCGATCACTAAAAAATACTGAAAATATTTCAAGAAGAGGGATTAGCCTTCCTAGTGCAAGCACTATAACTGAAAGTCAAGTTCAAGAAATTGCAAGTGTAATAAAAAATAACTTTAAAACTAGAGAAATGTACGCATCGTGAGATTATTATATGAAAGATATACCAATAAAATCGTGTGTAGCTTGTTAAGTATTCTTCGAGTCATTTAGTGATTAATAATAAGCGGCTATTGGCATTAATACCTGCGCTTAGTGGTAGTAAACGTCTCCCACATAAAAATTCTCTAAACCTTGGAAGTAAACCACCTATTGCCTGTTCAATTGATGCAGGATTACAGTCTAAATATGTTGATAGAGTTGTTGTATCCACAGACAGTAATGCTATTGCAGTAATGGCAAAGCAGTATGGTGCTGACACTCCTTTTATTAGACCAGAAATACTGGCAAGTGATACTGCAACTACTACAGATGAAGTGCTTTATGCCATCAGTATGCTGGAAAAGAAAAATGATTTTTATGACCACATAATTTTTTTACAACCAACATCGTATAAATTGAGCATCGCAGACTATTTATCAAAGAATGGATTAAATTCTCCTTCCTATATTGATTTAGCAATTGAAGACATTGAATATATTTATACGCAATTTAAAAATGTACTGACGACGTTTTATTCGGATAAAAAAGAATGATTCAATCTCCTTCAAGTAAATTAAAAGTTGCCATTGTCGGCCTTGGGCAGATTGGACTTTTGTTCGATGAAGAGCCCAAACGTCAAGAATTTGGTGAAATTTGGACTCACCTTTCTGCATATCTCAAACTAGAGGAGTTGTATGAAGTTGTGGCCGCTGTAGATACAGACCCCTCAAAATTTCATGTGATTAAAAAACGAATTCCAGGAATTAAATGTTTCTTGTCAATTGAAGAGATGCTGGACAACGTTGATATCGATGTTGTCAGTGTGTGTACCCCGGATTTGTACCACCTTCAATGTCTCCGCGCTTTAGTTGGAAGAGTTAGAGGCATTTTCTTGGAGAAGCCAGTTTGTGGTATTAGCGAAATAGAGGGCGCTAGTGCTTTAATTTCAGACTTCAAAGAAATGAAAACTTGTATCAGAGTTAACTATTATAAAACACATGAGCCCTTATTTAGGAAAGCTATAGACTATCTTTCTGAACAAGGATCTTCCTATATGTCTGTAAAGTACAGTGGTCCGTTTGAAGCAGTTGGCAGTCATGCTCTGAATCTATTAGTATTCTTAAATCCTACGATACAGTGCATAAAAAGTTTCAGATTTAACCACAAGGAGGGAGACGGAGTCTCTGCTTTCTTTGAGTTTGAAGAGCAGGGGCTTGCAGAGTTAATTTATTGTGGACCTCGCCATAATCTTATTTTTGAACTTGATGTTGTGGGAAGGGACCGAAGAATTCTGTTAGAAAAGAATTTTTCTAGTTTGAAATTATTTGAATACCGACCAAGCCTACGTTATGAAGGCTTCCATGAAATTGAGTTGAGTGGAGAAGAAAATCTTATTTCTAACACAAACCGGTTTACGCTTCATTTAAAGGCGTTGGCTAAAGAAGTCAGGAGTAATCACCCCGATTATAGCAATTGGGATGAAGCCTTTAAAACGCAACAATTAATGATGCAAATTTCACAGGAAGGATATCGATGAATAATTTAGCAATTTTAGGAGGAACTCCTGTACGGACTGCTCCCTTTTCGTCTCAACCTCATATTGGTGAAACAGAAAAAAAGTATGTCACAGAATGCTTGGATGAGAAAATGTTTTCTAGGTTTATTGGATCTCCGGTTCCAGGGTATCGCGATCAATTAAGGCTTAGCAGCGAGGAAGCTGCAAATAGTCAAGCTTTCTGGAGCGTTCTAGGTGGAAAATATGTTCGACTGTTTGAGGCAGAATTTGCGAAAAAACATGATGTGAAATATGCCATTTCTATGAATTCGGCAACCTCATGTCTAACAGCAGCATTGATTGCTTGCGGAATTCAACCAGGCGATGAAGTTGTGACTACTGCATTGTCGTTTACTGCAACAGCAACTTCCATCAGTCTCATGGGAGGGAAAGCTGTTTGTATAGATGTCTCACCAGATACTTATTGTATGGATATGCAATCTCTTGAAAAAGCAGTGACAGAAAAAACAAAAGCAATTATTCCTGTGCATTTGTTAGGAAATGCAGGGAACATTGCAGAAATAAAAATGTTTTGTGAAGACCGAGATATTGTATTGATTGAAGATACCGCTCAGGCCTTGCACTCGAAAAAAGATAACGTCTTTCTTGGAAGTTTTGGAAGCATAGGAGTTTTTTCCTTTCAAGAGTCTAAAAACATAATGACTGGAGAAGGAGGGATGGCCATTACCAACGATCCTGAACTTGCTTATCGTCTCAGACTCATTAGGAATCATGGAGAAGCGTTGGTAGATGAGACTGATGCTCCAGAACGGATTAAAGCTGCTTTGGGCTATAATTATCGCCTGCCAGAAATTTTAGCTGCTATTGGATATGCCCAAGCTCAAAAAATTGAATATCTAAACAACATTCGAAAGAAGAACTTTGAATATTTAGAAAAGGGGCTTCGATCATTTTCTTTTCTTAAATTCCAGCAGATTACCAATGATACTGGTCAATTTTTCCCTTATTGCGTTGGGATGCGGTTTGACCCATCTGATTTCGGAGTGAGTAGGGACTTGTTTGCATTAGCTCTTAGGGCTGAAGGGATTCCCGTCTCTACCGGTTTTCCGAGATTGATGAATGAAAACCTTATTTATGATTCAGAAATAAAGACACCTGTCGCCCACAAATTAAATTACGAAGAATATCTTGCGTTCTTTCTGGTAGGTCAACCTAATAATCAGAGTGATATGCAGGACATTATTAATGCTTTAGAGAAATTGAGCACTTACCGTTATGAGCTGCAGAAGGCTGAACCGAACTTGACCATTAGTCGGGAATATGATTCGGGGAGAGGATCATGAAAATTGTTGCCTTTATTCTGGCACGAGGGGGGTCAAAGCGAATTCCTCTCAAAAATATTAAAATGATAGATAATAAACCATTAATATATTACCCTATTGCATTAGTAAAAAAAATCAAGGAAATTGATCGAATTATTGTATCCACAGATCATCCTGAAATAAGCAAAGTTGCTTTAGAATTAGGAGCTGAAGTTCCTTTTAAAAGACCTGTAGACATTTCTGAAGATGTAGCATCTGAACTTGTTACCGAGCATGCTTTACGTTACCTCATAGACAAAGAAAATTATGAGCCTGATATTGTCATTACTCTGACTCCAGCAACTCCTTTTACTCAACAAGCTGATTTAAAGAAAGGGATTGAACTCTTGATCCAGCACCCAGAATGGGATTCTGTTACAACGGTTCGAAAGGCAACGGAATCTCCTCACTGGATGATTGATATGGCTGCTGATCATTCTTGTAAAACGATTTTGGGGAATGTCTTGGATGGAGAATATAATGTCTCCCAAAACTTAAAGCAATTTTATTATCCAATGGGTGCTTTTTTCATTAATCGCGCCGATCGTTTTTTAAAGAACCCTAGCTTATATGGTGACGCTTGGGGAGCCATCGAACTATCTGCTGAAAAACATATAGATATTGATACACCTGAGGAATTTGAGATGGCGGAAAAAATATTGAGTGTTGGAAGAGCAAATCTTTAGTTGATAAAAAAATTAGGGAGGTCAGCGCACTTATAAATTCCACTCATTAAGATGGACATTAAGGAAGGTTTGCAGACCGTGCGCGTGGTGTTGATTTTTAAAACTGGGGGTGATGCGCCCCTAAGTTTGTAGTAAAAAACTTTTGATTGATGAAAAACGGCGATGTATAACGTTTTTTGTTGAGGTTTTAAAATAAAAATTAGGTAATACCTTTTTTTTGCACTTAATTTAATAAACAAGTTTCTTGGTCAGCGTATATCATTAGTATTCAGGCGCGGTGAGCAACATTAATACCTAATATTTCCCACCGGTTGTGGAAAGTTAGCGCACGATCCTGTGAGGCGTCTTTTGGATTTAAAGCTGAGAATGCATCTAATGCATATCTGACAGGTGGAGCAAAGTTTAAAGGCAATCATGAAAATTATATCCGTGCCTCATAGTGTTTTCTACCTTGCTGTTTTCTATGCTTTGTCATTAAAATTTTCTATTGCGCCCAGTTTTTATACGCATTACTGTTCATATTTGAGCGACTATGACTTTATATAATAATGCACTTGAAATCTTTGGTAGCGGCACTCGCGTTAATGCGAGTTTCGATGCGGTAGCCGTGTTGGGCGTCTGAAATGGCCAGTCGTAGAGAAGAGCAGCAAGAAAATGCGCGCCTTCGTGTGCTGCGATTGTTGTGCGATGATCCCACAATATCAACGCGGGGTTTGGCCGATGCAGTGGGAATTTCAAACGGTGCGGCCTATTACGTCCTTAGGGCGCTTGTTGAAAAAGGGTTTGTGAAGCTTGAAAGTTTTAGTAATAATACAGGCAAAGGGCAGTATGTTTATTTATTGACGCCAAAAGGTATTGGGGAAAAGTCGCTTTTAACGCACCGTTTTATTAAGCGTAAACGGGTGGAATTTGAGGCGCTCCGCGCTGAAATTATGGCTTTAGAGAAAGAGATAGGCCTCAAAGAAGCTAAAATTAAATAGCCGTCAAACACTAAAAAATAAACCTAGTACAGGGTACATATTTTTTAGAATAGGATTAATAAGGAGAGAAAGTTGACTGCTAATGGGTGTACATTTTGTGATCTTATTGGGGAACTTTATGCCAAGAACCACAAATTACGAAGCGGTGGATTTGTTTACAATCTTAAATCAATTGGATTTAATGCATATGGAATTGAGCCACAAAATAATGCAGTATCATATGCTCAAAAAGAAGGGTTAAATGTATTTTCTGGCATGTTTCCAGATGATATTTCTGATAATGTACCCAAGGATGGTTACGTACTTATTTCTTTTTTACAATCAATTTATTATACGACTAATTTAAAAAAAATCTTTGAGAATGCATCAGAGATGTTGTCGGAGGGTGGTTACCTTTTAATACAAAATATATGCAGAAGCTCAGCTTATTATGATGATAAAGGCGTGTCGTTTTTTGAAAGATACAATGATTATGTTCAGGTAATCCCTACTTATGCATCAATTCAGTATTGGTTAACTCATTCTGGTTTTGAAATTGAATACATGAATGAACTGCCAGTATTAGGTATTAATAAACATTTTAAGTATGAAGGAAAATACTTAAAAGTCTTTCACAAATATTTTGGGGTATTTCTGGATTTCTTTCATAAATTATTATTTCGAAATTTAGCCTCAGCAGATAAATTAATTATAATCGCAAAACAAATTCGTTGATAAAAATTAAGACAATGTTTTTTATTAACTTGTCAGTGAATGATTCAATTAAAGTATTCAATTGAATTAGTGGAATATAAATAACAGATTAAAAGTTTGCGTCAAATTGATTCCGTGCACTTTATTGACACAGAGGATCTTCAAAGTTGAGTAATTCCTATGGTTTATTATTATGTTGAAGGTAAAAGGGTTGAAGAAGTATTGTTTGTTTGTAAATCATTAAAATTACATATTCTTACAACCAGGCGATATGTTCATGAAAACTGTGTAAATAGGGGTGCAAGCTCAACGTTAATAAGCAATCAACCAAGAAGATTTAAGAAAGAAATTAGAAATATCGCCCCAAGTGCAGTCATTCTTGACAACGATAGTACTTCAGCACGAGGACAATGGATAGCAAGAAACTATACATCATATTTAATATCTGAACTCGATATTAGTACAAGGGCTAGGTATATTGCTAAGTCAAAGGCAGGTTTTACTGGAAACAAATTTTTCAAATTTATGCATCAATTAGCTGGTGTTACCTGTTTGTTATATGACGTTGAAACGGATATGCATGATTTTTCAATTAAAACCTATTTGCGGCTTATTCGTGATAGATTCTATCTTAATTACAAACCGCACACGGCCCTTCCTGGATGGTATTGCAATAAAATCATCGTGCAGAATGATGAAATCAAGAAATTATACAATGAAAATAATTTCTCTAAAGATAGGGTGATAAATATAGGTAATCCTCATGAGGACTATTATTCAGAACTATGCAAAAACACAAATAATATTGCGACAGATATAGATGTACTTTTATTTTCTCAGCCGTTTTATTTAAAAGGGTTTGACGATTGGATATATGAGGTCGGCGACCTTGTAGATGATTGTTATAATAGTGGACTAAAGTTAGTTATAAAGATGCACCCACGAGATGATATCAAAAAGTACAGTTCTTTTAAAAATAAATGTACACTAAATTCTTCAGACGGCTCACTACCTGGAATAGTAAATTTAATACAACGATCTAGACTAATTGTAATTAAAAATAGCACCGTAATGATTCAATCTCTTTTATGCAAAAAACCCATTGCATTTATTAATTATAGAAACGTCCTTCCTTATCTTGAGGAGATTGATTTTTTAGATAGCATGATAATTAGTAGAGAAGGTGATATTAAATCTATATTTGATGCTACTTCTATCCCAATTGAAACCGTGATGGAATTTCAAGATATTAAGCTAAGTAGAATAGCTAGATTTGATACTAAATCAATATCAAGACTGTCGATCTTATTATCCGATGATGGCTTTGTTCACGGATAGACCTTTATACATAAAATTCTAAAAGTTCACTTCTAAAATTAACGCCATAGCTAGCAGTCAAAATCATATGGGTTCTAATCTAAGAAAATAGCATGAAGAAATTTCACATTAGGATAAGCGCTAATAATGGTTTGTTCTTGATACAGAAAAGTTATACATGATTAAAAATATACAAACCATTATTGGAGGGCATTCAAATCCATATTTTATTACCCTAATTTTTATTCTGTTAGCTGTTCTCGATGTTCTTGGTATTGGTATGGTTCCATTACTCATTGGGTCTGCCCTGGCAACAAATTCTGAAAATACAAGTCAAAATTGGCTTGAAGGATTAATTCCGATTGTTCCAGGTTATAGTCAAATCGAGATACTTTCCTTTATGGTGGTGCTTCTGTTTTTCATTAAATCTGTGGTTTATATATATTCTAATTATTTAATTAACAAATTTTCTTATGGTATAATGCATCAGAATCGTGCGGAATTAGTGTCTCTTTTAGTAAATGTTGAATATCAGGCCATTATAAATAAGAGTGCTGCAGATTTTATTAATTTACTGCAATTACATATAAACCAGTCAGTTTCTAATTATCTTATTCCATCTTTAAAACTCATATCAGACATATTAGTTTCATTGTTTATATTGACCTATTTGCTTATTCTTCATCCCTATGTGACTTTATTTCTATTGGCTATTTCACTTTCATTGAGTTCTGCATATTTGATGCTCACTCGTAATCATATATATCATTATGGAAAGAGATCATATGAATACAATCATGCAATGATTGATTTATCAAAATCAATTAGGACTGGATTTGTTGATATTGTAATTAATGGTGGTATTAAATATTTCAAAGATTTATTTGTAGAAAAATCGCTAATTTTTTCAGACGTACAAACAAAAAGTACTACTTTACGTATTATACCTCGACCTTTATTTGAATGGGTCATAATCTTATTTGTGGTTTTCATTGTGCTGCTTAATTCTGGACCAGAAAATGCCAAAGTGCAATTAAGTCTTTTCGCTACTTTTGGTATTGCAGCCGTCAGATTATTGCCTGCAATAACATCTATTGTCGCCTCACTTTCTTTAATGAAAAATACTGAGGCGGCTTTAGAAAAATACTTTGTTGAGAAAAAAAATCTGTTAAATATGCAAAGTGGTCGCGGTATAGATTTGCAAATTCCAGCTAATTACAAGCGCGGGGAAATCGCGCCAATTACTGTGTCTAATCTATCTATTGAAAATATATATTTTTATCATGAAGAAGGAAATGATCTCTTAAATTCTTTAAGTTTTACTGCGAATAAGGGAGATACAATTGGAATTGTCGGATCTTCTGGATCAGGAAAATCTACGTTAGTTTCAATAATACTAGGGTTTCTTAAACCAATTAAAGGTCAAGTTCTTTTAGATGGAGTGAGTACAGATGAGGTGTCTGTACCAGACTATTTTTCATATGTTCCACAATTTCCATTTATTTCAAATGACACTTTATTAAATAATATTGTATATCCAGGTGGCGATAAGAATATACCGCTTATTAAGGAATTAATGGATTCTCTGGGTCTATCTGATTTGCACAATGGACATGTAGCAGAACTGAGAGATATCGTGGGCGAGAGCGGTATACATTTGTCTGGTGGACAGGCCCAAAGAGTTGCATTGATTAGAGCGATTATTCAGGATAAAAACATTCTCATTATTGATGAGGGTACGTCAGCGTTAGATCGAGATTCTTCAAAAAACGTTATTCAAATATTAAATAGAATAAAGGGAGAAAAAATCATTATAGTCATCTCCCATAGAAATGATATCCTTGAAATATGCAATAAGGTTTATAGTCTTGATGACAAGGCATTCAATGAAGTCTGAAGCGATTTTATTTGGTTGAGTGGGTTTTTGTTCTACCATATTCAAAAGCCGGTCCTGCCTGATTTTAATATCAACAAATATTTAAGCATTATTATAAATACAATTATCAAGGATGAGATTATGGATAATGCTACGGCTATTACATTTTGA
>TARA_B110001450_G_scaffold91761_2_pt1 | contig 12177 bp, 8 predicted proteins | sample TARA_B110001450 | Tara Oceans TARA_B110001450 (sample SAMEA4396538) | marine metagenome | biome: Polar Biome; feature: [SRF] surface water layer (ENVO:00010504); material: water (ENVO:00002006), including particulate matter (ENVO:01000060) such as... | depth 5 m | reverse complement strand
ATGTCTTCCCCAGCCCCGCTTCTCGGCGCAGATGGTTGTGAACTTCCAGATCCTGAGGCTGAACATGAATCAGTTCCGATTGAATTGATTCAAATTGGTGATTTGATCGAGGTGCGGAGTGGCGAATTAATCCCTGCAGATGGAGTGATTACCGAAGGTCACGGTTCTTTGGACAAGGCACCATTGACTGGAGAATCAGTACCTGTTGAAGTTTCATTAGGCGATGAAATACAAGCAGGCCTCGTTCTAGCTCGGGGTCCAGTCATCATCAAAGTCATTGCAGTCGGAGAGGATACTCGCTTGTCTGAATTAATTGACGCTGTTCATACATTTCGTGAAGAACCTCCTCGATTGCAGAGTAGTATTGAACTTTTTACGGCCATCTGGGTTCCAATTGTTCTTACCGGTGCAATCGTCATTTGGTATTTCTTATTCCCTGACGATTGGAAAGTCATCTTACTCATTTGGGTTGTTGCATGCCCGTGTGCTTTGTTACTTGCAACCCCGGTTCCTCACGCAGCAGCCCTTTCACGTTCTGCTCATTTTGGAGCAATAGCCCGAGGAGGAGATGTCATCGAACGTCTTTCAAAGGTCAACCATATTCTTCTCGATAAAACAGGTACACTGACATCAGGAAAACCGAGGTTGGGTGAGGTCATCATGGCGAATGGGCGTCAACTCTCATCGGCATTGAAACTCGCTGGCGGCCTTGAAGCCCGTTCATCTCACCCCTATGCCCTCTCGGTGATGGAGTACCTTCTTGAGAAGCAAGTATCTCCTTCACAAGTGATTGGACTTTCGGATATTGAAGCAGGTGTTAAAGGCAGAGCCAGTGGGAAAGAAGTGATGTTTATTCGGTTCGACCGTTCAAAACAACTCAACGTTCAGGTTCCAAAAGAACTTCAAGAAGCATACAGTGTAGCTGAAACCAAAGGTCATGGAGCAAGCCTTCTGGTTCGTGATGGTGAAGGGATTGCATTGTTTACCTTCATTCATGACGATACCCATTCAGGTAGTAAGGAATTGATTGCAGGATTGAGGAAGCGTTCAATCAATGTTGAAATCCTATCAGGTGACCATCAAGCTGCAGTTTCAGCCTTTGCCAAAAGTGTCGGGCTTCCAGTCTCATCCGCTCACGGCGGATTATCTCCTGAACAAAAAGTCCAATGGGTGCAAAGCCGTTCCCAAACTCACATCACAATGATGGTAGGTGATGGTTTCAATGATGCCGCCGCACTTGCTATTGCCGATGTAGGAGTTGCAGTAGGAACTGGAGAAACGGTCAATCTTGAAGCAGCTGACGTACTTATTCCAAGTGATAACCCTCTCATGCTTACCGACCTCATCGACTTGGCACGCCAAGCGCAAAGAATCCTCTTGGGCAATCTTATCATCACCGTAGGAATCACACTCTCGCTGGTAGCAGCGGTGATTCTACAACTCTATGACGAACTTTGGGTTGGCGTCCTCATTCATGAAGCATCGGTCATTCTTGTGATCTTGAATGGAGCACGCCTTGCGGGAGGCGAAGGGGCTATTGCTCTTCTCTCCTCGATTTTTGTCTCATTATGGCGGGATACAAAAGAAGCGTTTGAACTTCTCAAAATGAGATATCTTCCCGCCTGAGTTCTCAAATCGCTTACTTTACGCGGCATCTTCAAACCGGAGAGGGGGTTCTGCCCAAACGGTGAGGAGATGGCACGAGTTCGAGCAGACCCAGTCACAACCGCACTCGCCCACCCAACTCGCCGAGCATTGTATATCGCTTTGGCAAACAAAGAAGAAATGAGTACAGTTCAACTTCAAGCCGAAGTGAATGTTGAACGTTACAATCTTTATCATCACTTGAAAAAATTAGCATCGTTGAACTTAGTTGAAAATCATCGTGACGCCGGACGTTCACGATGGTGGAAAAAAACGACACACATTGATTTACCTGAAATCCTTTCATCATCAATTGACCGTCCTATGACAACACTGACTTCAGTCGTACCTGGAGACCTTTCTTTACTCCCTGAGACACTTGCTGATGCTGTTGTTGAAGGTGGAGAGATACATATCATTCAGCTTGAAGGTTCCAGGGACCAAGTAGGGGCGAAACTCATGCTCCAAATATTAGCCAAAGAGCATGGAATTGAACTGGATTTACCTTGGAACTTTTTACCAGTGAGAATTGCTTTGATTGCAAATAAAAAGTGATTGAGGCATTCAGATAGCAAATACCTCAAGAAGAGAGAACCGGAGCGGAGACCATGGGCGAAGAATTAACAGTCGAATCTCGAGTCTCTCCTCCGCCACTTTCATGTCCAAAGTGTGACGGATTGTTGCCAAATGAACTTGGTGAAGTTCGGTGTACATTATGCCATGCGCGGGTTCGAATCGACCACCCAATTACTCGAAAGAAATGGGCCGAAGAAAAGATTGGTTGCCCCGATTGTGGAAAAGTACTTGTCGTCGGCGTCAACAAACGCCCTGCACATTTGAAATGTGCAACCTGTTCATGCCACTTCACTCTCGTTCCAACCGTGGCTCGTGTAGAAATCTCTTGTCCAGGATGCGATCGTCAATTACGTATGAAACGCCGTCCGGGTGAGCGACAAATCGAATGTCCAGCTTGCGATACAACTTTCAAAGTTACGTTTTGAATGATTGAATTTGAACAAAGGCGTCAAAGTCACCCCTTTCCTACTCTCGTAGTGTTGGAAGTAAATTCAAGCAACTTGGTCGGTCGCATAACCTCCAGAAATAGCCTTGAAGCCTCGCGTTCGTGTCGCGCTCCTTATCTATGATGAGAGGTGGATGAACCATTGGATGGGATACGATGGGAATGAGCGCAAGCAACGGTAGTGAGGCCCTTGAAACTGCTCGAAAGAAGCGTGAAAACGCTGACAAAGTCTCTCTTTCAGCACTTCGTTCCCAGTTCACTTCGACCGCTACCTCCTCCCTCGATCAAGCAACAATGACAAGTGCACGTTTCCGACAAGAAGAGAGGTTACGAGCCGATTTACGTCGTGAACGACGTATCCGTCAACAAGCAATCACCGAACGTGTCGTTGCCATGCAAGAATCCTTGGCCAATGATTTAGCGTTACAACATGAACTCACACTCGATTCTCTTGAGAAAGAGATGAGAGTTGAAATGGAAAATGATTTGAGTACACTTGAACGAGATTCATTAGCTCGAGAAGAATCTCGAATGCGGGATGAACTGGAATTAAGACTTAATCGAAAACTCGAGTCACTCCAAGACAAACTGGATGTCGAACAAGACCGCCGGCTTGAGGAACATAAATCTCAACTGAAGTCTCAAATTGAAACACAACTCCAGGACGAGCATCGCCAACGTCTTGAGATCCAAAAAGAAAGACTTGCAATGGAATACAATCAAGAATTACAGCGTCGAGTCCGAGAAATTGAAGCAAACATCGAACATGAGATGGAAGAACGATTCAAAGAAATGGAAGTTTCTGAAATCACACGACTTGAAGAGGGCCATGCAGCCCGTCTTGAAGAGCGCGAAGAGCAATTGCGACGTGGTATCCGAACTCGTCTCGAACAACAATTACGCACTCGATTGAAGCAACGTGAAGCACGACTGAAAGCCGAATATGAACGTCGTAGCCTCCGACTTGAAGAAGACATTGCTGAGCAACTACAAATGGAACTTGAAGGACGTCTTCGTCAAGAAACCGATGACCTTGAAGAGCGAATGCGTGAAGATGTTGAATTGGCCATCGCACGCCGACGTGATGAACTTCGAGTTGAAATTGAACAGCAATTACAAGCACGGCATGCCGAAAGACTCTCAGAACGTAAATCTCGTCTACGTGAAAAGTATGACATTACTTTCTCGAAAGCAGTTGACGATATTTCCCGTTCACTCAAAACCGATGTTGAAGCAGAACTTGAAGTTCGAATGGATGATGAATTCAGCAGTTATCGAAATGCTCGTGAAGCTGAAATTCAAAATCGCCTTGCTCGTTTCCGATATGAACGTGAAGCAGAATTACGCGAACAACTTGAAGGCCAATACGATTCAAAGAAGGTTGATTGGTCTGAACGCCTCGAGTTAGAATTCCAATCTCGAGAAGCATCTGCTCGTAAAGCAATCATGTCTGAAGTCGATGCGGGCCTTCGTAACGAACGCCTAACATTCGAAACTGATCTTGACCTTCTCAAAGAAGAAACTTCACTTGAACTCGAAGTTGATATGGAAGAGCGCCTCAACGAATTCCGAACACGAAAGGAAGAGGAAGTTGCTACTCAACTTGAACGTCAACTCGACAAGCGTGAAGAAATCATGCGCAACAAAGCTCTCATCGATGTTCGTAAGCGTGAAACACATATCCGTGCAGAAATTGAAGCGCAACTTGGCTTAAAGAGAGCAGAAATCCGAACTCGTCTACAGGGCTTGAGTGAAAAGATGGATGCCTTCAAGGAAATGGCAGAAGATCAGATGCGAACGGCTATCTCAACACAAATTGAAGGTGAAATTGACACTGCTGAAACGGATATTAAAACCCGTGAAGCAGAATTCCGTGACCTGCAATCGACTGACACTCGTGCTGAAAAGCGGCAAATGTGGATGCAATCAATCTCCGGACAAAGCGCTCCTGCTGTTGGCGGTGATGTCAATCCGAGTTCTCTTGGTGCTCGGCCTGATGCCCTTGGTTCAAGTGGTGGCCGACAAATACGCGGCCCTCTTGGTAACCAACAACAAGCACCCCAAGCACGTATGGGCTTGAGTGGAATGCGAAGTCCGATGACAAGTTCCAAACCACTTGCTCCAAGCAACATACCTCTTACAAGACCCGTCAAAGCACCTCTCGGAGCAGGTTCCGAACCATCCCTCCCACAGCCGGTTCAGAAACTCGTTCGGGCACCACTACAGCCGATTGCCTCACCTGAGCCTGAAACTCAAATGGAGCAAGTTGCTGAACCAATTGTTGAACAAATTGCAGAGTCAGTTCCAGAAATGGAAATCGAATCTGTTGCTGAAGAACCTCAAGAGCAAGACATGTCGGCTACATTGCGTCCGATTACTACGGTGCTACAAGCTCTTGAAACTCCAGTGCCTGTTAAGACGACCACATTGACTCCACAACTGAATCGATTGATTCCTCAGGCAAAACGCGGCTCTCCACCTCAATCAAAGCGGGGAACTAAACCACAAGCAGTTGAAACGACCACGCTCAAACCGGTTCAAAAGTTGACTCCACTCAAACTGAAACCTCCAGTTCAAGTTCGTTCTGAGAACGAAGATGCCGGAATGGAAGAAGAATGAAGTCAAAGACAGTTTGATGCCATCAAGGGCACGCTTCATATTGATTGAGGTTCTCGGATTGCTATGAAGAGATTGCTGGTTCTTCTTATTGCAGCATTGATGTTACCCGTTGCTACAGTCGTACCACTTGTTTCTGCATCGAATTCAACACTCGTCGATGCAGGCTATACTCAACAAATTCAACCGAGTTTCGTATATTGGAAACAGATGTACGATGGGTCTATTTTAACGGTTGATGACGAAGGAAATGTGAGCGTTAACAGTTTTGTTAATGGATACCTCATACCTCAATGGCAACTTGATTTGAACGTCAGCACAAATGGTGCTCGTTTAGATGCAGCCCAACAACTCGCAGTTATTTGTCACGATTCTGGCGTGTATATTGTTCATATGGACCTTCAAATTGCAAATCGAGCCATCACAACTTCTGATGCAGTGAACGATGCAGATTGGGATGATGAAGGCGACCTTTGGTTGGCTTACTATGCGGGGCGCCGTCGGGCTGAAGAATACGATTCTGAGGGCCTTACCGGCGTTCTTTCTCCTCAAATCCAAACCGGTTTCAGTGCTTTTGAAATTCTTTCAGACGGGCGAATTGTCATGGGTTCTTATGACAAGAAAGTTCACGTTTCTTCCAACGACGGAGTCGCTTTGACAAACTTAGCAGAATCTTCAGCAATTGTCAATGTGGTCATGGAAGATCATAATGGAGATTTACTTGTAGGAACTGCAAATGGAATATTGTATCGTTATGACACGACGAGTTGGGCTGTTGAAACGCTTTCTTTATCCCATGGCAGTTCTATTGTTTCATTAGAGGAATACGACAACCTAACCTATCATGTTGGAACTCAAAATGGTAAGTTAACACAAGTTGACGTTACTGGATTCACTGAAGGAGACACCTATGCATCTTCGGGGAAAGTGATTGGTTCAAAAGAGGCATTCACAGGCGAAATTTACATTGTCACCTCCAGTCCGACCACTTCCAAAATCAGACTGTATGATGTTGATACGGATGGAGATGGTGTTACCGACCAAACTGACGCGTTTCCAATGGAGTTTACTCAATGGGCTGATGCTGATGGAGACGGCTATGGAGATAACCCCAACGGCTACCTTGGAGATATGTTTCCAACTGAACCTACCCAATGGGCCGATGCAGATGCTGATGGTTATGGCGATAATGTAGACGGCGTGAACGGTGATGCCTTCCCGAATAACAATGAGCAATGGACCGATTCTGATGGAGATGGCTATGGCGATAACGCAAATGGCCTTGAAGGTGATAAGTTCAAGAATGAACAAACTCAATGGTATGATTCTGATCAAGATGGTTACGGAGATAATCCGAACGGCATCACTCCTGACGCATGCCCAAACACCAACGGCTTCTCCAATGCAGATCGTTTTGGCTGCCTTGATTCAGATCTCGATGGCTATTCCAACCCCTCCGCTGATTGGACGATTGCACAGGGTGCTGATGCTCTACCACAGCAAAGTACCCAATGGAGAGACGGTGATGGTGATGGTTACGGTGATAATATCACTGGCGCATCCCCTGATGATTGCAATTGGAAGGCCGGTAACTCAACCAAAGCTTGGATTGTGAATACATCTGCAGCAATCGGTTACATCGAAGTACCATCGTATGGTTGTGAAGACAGTGATGGCGATGGCTGGGTTGATGTGACAGAGTCTCAAAACATGGAGAATGACCCGAATGAATATTTCGATGGAGACAATGACGGTGTAGGCTCAAACAGTGACTATGATGACACTCGACCTCTTGTTCAAACCGAAGAAGATCACTGCATGCTTAACTTCGATGACATCTCACTTCCTTGTCAAGGATGGCGTAGTGCTGAATATCAGACCTACCTCACTCGAGACAAGGCTGAAAGCGATCCAGATTTGAGTTTCGCTGCTTGGAATGCCAGTAAAAATGCTGGCTTACTCGATACAAACCAAGTTGATTCAGATACAGTCAAACAAGTTGCTGTGTTTGGAGGTGGGGCATTTGTTCTCCTTTCAGTTGTGATTCTTATTGTAGGCCTTATCATGAAACGCCGAAAAACCAGCTCACTTGTCAAGATGTATGGAGTTCCGTATATTCCTGAAGAAAACAAATCTGCTGAAAATGAAGCGCTCGAAGGTACAGCAGGTCTTTCTGCACATGGCGGAATTGAATCAGATTCAGCCTGGGATGATGACGTGGCAAGTCTTGATTTCACGATTGAGGACGATGGTTTGCCAGAAGAGGATACAGAATCAAACACCATCGATGCTGCAAGCCTCTATGGCGATGAAGACAGCCTGGAATCGATTGCCGGTATCGAAACAACTGCGGCCACTCCTGAGCCAGAAGTAGTAGATTCGCCATCAGAAGGGCCGCCATTGCCAAAGAGTGGCCTCCCTGAAGGCTGGACTATGGACCAATGGAAATGGTATGGACAAGAATGGCTCGATAAGAACCAATGAGATTGCGTTCTCCCAAATGGGGAGCCGGACCGTTTTGATAATTAGCGCCAAACAATGGGTAAAGATTCACGTAGTGCCCCGAGTTCTTCACCAGTATAGACTGGCTTTCCATCTTGCTTTAGTGTGTTCATTATCAGCCACAAGACGCCATTCCAAGCACTGGAGCGCGCAAAAATCTCAACATAGCCACATGCAGCAGCTTCGAGTAATTTACCTTCATCAGTTTCTTCACTGAACAAGGCCCGTACCAAATTTTTGGTATCGAATTCATAGCCTTTTGGGCGCCATTCCATCATGATAATCAGACCTTGAATGGGGCGAGATTAAGCCGGTCAACGAGATGTTCAATCTCGACATCAGCAACTGCCTTCATGCGTTCACGTAGCGTTTCAATTTCGCCGTTCATCATCGAAATTTTGTGGGCCCGTACCACGTCTGTTAGCAGTTCATTGACACTCTTGTGTCCACTCATCGTTCGCATTGTGTTGAGTTGTCTTCGAACTTCGTAACTCACACTGACCGAGGTCATCCCTTCACCTGTCATGCCTATCCCGAACCCTCTTTGTTCTATAGCCTACTTAACCTGTCCGAACAGTTGATGCAGTGAAACATCGTTTTCAAAGGGTAAAGTGCTTCTTCAAACAGCAGTTTAACTGTTTTTCCGATCGAGTAACAGCCTTGGATCTTCATTGACGCCAAATTCTCTGCGCATTTCGATTACGCGTTGATGGAATTCCTTCGATAAGGTCCAGTATTCCAAAGATCCAGCACCTGCACCTGAGTTCGTAGGCTTGTTGAGAAGCACCGTCGGTGCTCCACTCCATGGTGCCTCCGCTACTTTTACCAAACGACGCACCGTGGTTTTGAATAATTTATTTGGCATCTTTCGGTTGACTTCATCGCACACATGGCGACTTAGTTTTGAGCGTGCGTCGACCATGGTCATTGCAATCCCGAAAATCTTCAAGTTCCGATTAATACGACGTTGAATCATTTTTATTGAATTCATCAACATACTGAAACCTTCAAGCGCATAATATTCTGCTTGAACAGGTACCATGACCCAGTTCGCTGCACACATGGCGTTAATCGAAAGTAAACCCAAAGAAGGCGGTGTGTCAATAATGATGTAATCGAATTGGTCGATGATTGGCATCAAGGCTTCTCTTAGCCGAGTTTCCCGGCCAATCTTGTGACTCAGTTCAATTTCAGCCCCAGACAGATGGATGTCACTGGGTAGAAGCCACAAATGTCCAACTGAGAGGTTGTCAGGTGCTTTCTTGTTATTGTTACGAAGACTCCAGGCATCTCGCATCGATTGCGTGAGTTCTTCTGGTCCAATCAGGTATTCTTCCATTAACGGCAAATCTTCTCCTGAGTCATTGGCAAGTAAATCATATGCAGTTTTCTTGATGTTTTTCTTTTCAACACCAAAGGATGTTGCACAATTGCCTTGAGGGTCAAGATCGATAAGCAGAACCTTTGCTTTTGGAAGTCCTTGGCGTGGCGAACCTTTGGCCAAAGCAGCAGCGAGATTCACAGCGGTGGTGGTTTTTGCGCATCCGCCTTTCTGATTTGCGACTGCAACGACCATCTTGTAGGGATTCAACTTAACACCTCCTCCGACAAATTGTAGGAGAACGGTCTTCCCCTTTCAATGCAGGCCCTCTCGCAGTGAACATCAAACAGGTTGAATGACAGGTACGGGGACTTCGGAGAGAATTTTTCGAACAATGTGCATGCCAGTAATCCCTCGGATTTTTGCTTCAGGCTTCATGTTGATACGGTGTGAGATAATTTGCAAAGCAATATCTTTGATATCGTCTGGGATGACATAGTTTCGGCCAGCAATCGCAGCAGCAGCTCGTCCAGTCTTGAACAAAGCTTGTGATGCACGTGGTGATGCTCCGTTGGTCACTCGATGATCTTCCCGAGTGCATTGAACGATTTCAACGATGTAGGAGAGAATTGCAGGGTCAACGTGGACTGTTTCCAATGCTTTTTGCATAGCAACCACCTTCTTTGGAGAGGTGATTTGTTCGATATCGTGCCCATCCTTTCCACGTAGTTTACGTCGAGCGAGAATCGCTTTTTCTTGTGGACGGTCAGGGTATCCCATGCTCATCTTCATCAAGAAACGGTCCATTTGTGCTTCAGGCAGTGGATATGTTCCTTCTTGTTCGATTGGGTTTTGAGTTGCCAATACGACGAATGGTGCCGGGAGTTTGTGAGTGATTCCTTCAATGGTCACTTGCTTTTCTTCCATTGCTTCAAGCAAAGCAGCTTGCGTCTTTGGTGGTGCACGGTTAATTTCGTCAGCGAGTAGAATATTGGAAAAGAGTGGACCTGCTCGTAGTTTGAATTCACCAGATTTTTGGTCATACATGTAGGTGCCCATGACATCAGACGGGAGCAAATCGGGAGTGAATTGAACACGCTTAAACTTACATCCAAGGGCTCGAGCAAACGTGTTTGCAAGCAATGTCTTAGCCAAACCTGGGAAATCTTCGAGCAACATATTGCCGTTCGATAAGATTCCGATGGTAACCCATCGTAGGTTCTGAGGTTTACCAATAATTACCTTTCCAACTTCGCTCATTAAACTGTGCGAAATAGCAGAAACAGTGCCTATTAGGTCTTGTGCGGCGGGGTTTTGACCCATTGCGGGTGCTCCTGTTAAACCAGCTTCCATGTGTGTTGCCTCCGAGGACATTCAAACAACCCACCCTATCCATATATGAATGTGAGGTGGAGTTAAGTCAACGAAAACAGTTGCTTTGACCAAATCAATTGAGCCATTAAGGCTTCCATCCGAAGCCATAACTGTATTCTTCGAGGATATCTCGATGTATTCGGACAATTTCAACAAACGCATCCTTTTCCGATTCACTGAGAGCGACTTTTTTCATATTTTTAGAATCCTCTTCAGTGACATTTCCAAAGAATTCTTCATCATTTGTAACGTTGCTACGTGAAAACCGGATATTGACTTGAATAGGAACTTTCTCGCCTTCATGGGCCACCTTCTGCCCTTCGGTACCGATCGAGTGAATCTTTCCAAGGGTTCGACCAGAGCCATCGTTTCGGAGGAGTTCTTGTCCGACTCGGATTTGGCCCTTGAGCACTTGAATCCCGAAAACAGCAGGTTTGTCCTTGAATGACATGTTGAGGTATCGAATCTGTGCAGGCCTGAACACAGGGCCAGTATTTGCAGCAGCTGCTTGTTCCTGAATCACTTCGATAAGTTCATCGATTTGGTCCATAATCTGGTAGATAATATCGCCTTGAACATAATGGAAATCAGGGGCATCTTTCGATTTAACAGCATCTTTCAATTCCTTTTCTACCTGAGCATTCCCTTTGACGGCAAGAGCGATCAGAAATTTATGTTCATCGTTTTTAGTGGTGAGAACTTCCCTCATATCACGCTTGTTAACTGGTCCAACTTCCGCATGACTGATTGGAATTTTCCGTTTGATGAGTTCGTAAAGAACTGCTTCGAGTCCGCCAAATGTTCTGGCTTTCACTACAGCACCTTCACGTACTTCCCGTGCAGCTTGGCAACCGATTGAAAACCCTGGTTCTTGTGCATTTGGATTTGTATGTATTTTGGAAAAGTTCTTTCTTGACAGTACTTCATTACAGATACTACACATAATCGGTGCTTCATCGCGAATTCGCTTATTCTCCTGTTTCATTTCTGTGATGATTGATTCCAAATCATCTTCAGGTTTAGGGAAGAATATTTTACTCCCAATATGAATTTCCTTCATGTTCGGGATGACTAATTTTAGCCCAGATGCTGCGGATGCATGCTCTACATTTTCCCAGCGCTTCCCAGCATCCCGCATTTCGGTCATGCCAATCGGTCTGCGAATCGACCGAATACGAACACTGCTCGAGTCTTGGGCGAACTCTGAATCAGCCATAGGGCCTTCATTCGAATTGTAAGCAACACCATCGCCCACGTGAATGGTTCCTTTGGTGAGAATAATATCGATGGTCTTTCCAACTCCGATTTCTTCCCGTGATTCTAAAACATAACCTTCAGCCATGTCTTCATGGTGAATCACCAAATCTTCACGAGTAAATTTCTCTGCCATTGCAAGGATGACGAACAGTAAATCCTGCAAACCTTCGCCCTCTTTCGCACTCATTGGGACAAAGAGGCGGTCGTTATGGATGTCAAATTCTTTGATACCTTCCCAATATTTTGCAAGATTAAATTTCGAATGTGAAGCAACTTGGCCAAGGAGTTTGTAGTAATATTCATCTGCCATATCCGTTGCATCTTTGGTCTGCTCATTCCACGATTGCCAAGAAGATCTTCCACGCTTTGATTCCCAGCGGTGGATTCGGTCGATTTTATTTCCAACGATAATGAAGGGGATATTATTTTGTTCAAGGAGTTG
>TARA_B110001450_G_scaffold58079_1_pt1 | contig 12194 bp, 6 predicted proteins | sample TARA_B110001450 | Tara Oceans TARA_B110001450 (sample SAMEA4396538) | marine metagenome | biome: Polar Biome; feature: [SRF] surface water layer (ENVO:00010504); material: water (ENVO:00002006), including particulate matter (ENVO:01000060) such as... | depth 5 m | reverse complement strand
TTTATATTTTGCTTACGCAATAGCTTTTCTAGCTCTGTAAACAATTCGCCACTGAGTCCTTTCTGTAAAAATACTTTATCAATTGTATTTTCAGCTTCAATGGCTTCAATAATTGCTCTAAGCCCATATATTTTTGTTTCTTTCTCCATGCCGCAAAAATACACATTACACATGAATTCTAAAGTAATAAAACAAAAAAGCGGGTTTATTAAATAAACCCGCTTTTAATCCAAATTATTACAAAGTATGCTTTACTGTAGCATCACTTTTTTGTATGTTTTTTGATTGCCTTGATTTAAACTAAGGAAATAAACCCCTTTCGAATAACTGGAGGTGTTTATTGTTCCTTGAATACTAGCAGAACCTTCCAAAACATTTTGAGAATATACAATTCTTCCTTGCAAGTCAATAAGCTGGACTAAACAAGTTTGATTTGTTGAAGAAGCAAATTGATAGTTAATCGTTTCCTTAGCAGGGTTTGGCCACACCTTAAAAGTATCTTTGCTTAAGTTGTTTGTATTTAAAGTCATCCCTAGTCCAGTGAGAATCAATGAAAAATTTTGCGCACCATCTGTTAATGTTCCCTTATGGGTAATACTTAAAGTATATGTACCACTTAAGGAATTATCAACTTCAATTTTTTCAACATTATCTACGTTATTATCTCCATCTCGTGTGGCCCATGCGGCTACATTTTCTAAACTTAACTTCCAAGGATAATAAGTACTTCCCTCCTTATTTATTCTCATATCCAAATCATTGATTATATCTGGATTGGGATCGTTAAGAGCTTGTGAAGCAATTCCAGGAGGATCTGTCCAACATAAAGTAGCCTTTAATTTCCCGTCTGTTGCTGTTGAAAATGTATAAGAGTAGGTTTCGCCTTGATTTAATGTTCCTTCAAATATCCGAGCCGTATTGTCTTGATTTTCTAAAATAGTTTCAGCAGCGGCTTTTGCGTTTAGTAATCCCCATCCGTATACAGCATCGGGACCGGTAGGTGAGGCGTCATCAGCAGTATGACAAGCCAATCCTTTAAGAGTAGATGCTTTCATGAAATTACCGTTTAACTCATTGTAGTACTGTTGTAATAAAAGAAGTGTTCCAGCTACATTGGGTGCAGCCATCGAAGTTCCAGTTTTTGATGAATAAGAAGCATCCGAAGCAGAACTACTTGAGTAAAGGTTTACACCATCTCCAGAAATATCAGGTTTTACACGTCCATCGTCAGCAGGTCCTTGACTACTACTATAATGAATAGAGATACTCAATAATTCTCCACTACCATTAGGATGGATTAACGGATTACTAGCATTTGCAACAACAAGATTATTTTTAGAAACTTTATTTCCTGTTAGTTTATCATAATTATTTGCCAAACCACCATCATATTCTTTAGCCCCTTCATTTCCAGCAGAAACGACTTCCAGAAAGTAAGGTGCGTTATAAGCTATTAAGTCTCTAGTTCGTGATCTGTTTGTGTATGTTCCGATTTCGTTGGCATCAAATTGCTGTATCTCGTTACTTCCTTGAGGAACAAATATTGGATATCCCCATGAGTGGTTTGATATCAAAAGTCCATTTGTTCCGGCTTCATAAATTATTTCAGATTCCAGGTTTTGTGTGTCATATGAGACTAAATTTGCTTCTGGAGCCATACCTCTTGCAGTAGGGGTTACTCCTTTCGCAATCATCGTACCAGCTACATGCGTGGCATGACCTTCTCCATCTTCATTTTGAGAATTTGAATCTGGGCAGGTTACCCTTGAGATAGGGTCAGGACTATTGTTTTGCAATTCTCTGTGAGTAGGCCTTACAACATCTATCTCCCACATCCCAATAGTCATGTTTTGACCGTCAAGGGTAAGGCCTAAGTCTCCACCAGAATTTATAAAGTTTGTTCGGGTTGCTGTAGCACTACTTTGATTGTTAGTACTAATATAAATCGGTTTGTTTTGTCTTATATAATTTATCTCATAAACTGTACCGTCTGGATTATAATATTTTCTTTTGACTTCTGGATTTTCAGCGAGATATTTGTTTATGAGAATTTCATTAATTAAGTTTTTCTCTTCAAAATCTGATTTTATCTTTGTTAGTAATTCAGAATTATAGTTACTCGTTATTTCTAATATTTCACTTTTAGTTTGCGCCCCTAGAAAAGTAAATATATTTAAAAGTATAAATATGGATAGTCGTGTTTTCATCAAAAAATTTAAATTTTTAAAGTATATTGCTTTCAATAATCATGGGTGAATTTATTAATTTTTTTTAACTATTCGTATTTAAATCTACTTAATGTTAAGTTAAACTTGTTAAAACCGCCTTTACATTAAATTATCACTAAATTAGTTGCTTTAAGGAAGTGTTATATTAAATATTTGATATTTAAATTAATGCAAAAAAAAAGAGCCATAATTGGCTCTTTTTTTTAATATGAATGGGATTAAATATATCCCTAGTTCTTAGTGAGTATTATCTCTGCCACTAAAGAAGCTCCACAATTTCCATTGATGTCATCAGTAAAAATAACATTGAATGAAGAATCATCATTACTGTCATAAGATCCAACTTCTTCAGCAGGACCAATTTCAGTTGTTCCTCCACAACCAACTCCGGTAGCAAAAATGTCTCCAACATTTACATTTCCACATACAAGACTGAATTTAAAGTCTACTGTGGGAAATGCTCCAAATTCTGGATACGGAGCTACAGTTATAACTCTTTCAGTTGGGTTAGACCCTTCTACAATCGTTACTGTTCCATTTAAAAATACAACAGAGTCAAAGATACCAGGCGCTACTGTAGAAAGTGTGTAGCTACCAGTAAAATCAGCATTTAATGGACAAAACTGAATCAAATTTATTGTGTATTGAGAAAAAGCCTCAGCAACAGATAAACTTGGGTCGTTTGAAGTTAAGTTCAAAACAACAGTTTTACCTTCTATAGTAGAGTTTGCGAAATCAGCTACAATAGAAATACTTGATAAAATGTTTCCACTTTCAAATGATCCATCAGTCCCTGAAACGAAATCATAATCCACACCTAGTACAGCTGTAGATGTACCGTCAACTGATACTGAATATGATCCACTTGGCACTACAGTACTTGCACCAACTATTGCAGATACCATATTATCAGCTCCATTTTCAACTAAAAGACTTCCTTCAGCTCCTCTAAAGCCAATTGTAACCTCTCTGTTGTCTAAATAAGGATATTCTCCCTGGTCTCTGTCACATGAAGTGACAATTGTTAGTGTTAAAACTAACGTCAGTAATTTATATATGTTTTTCATGTTTTATGTATTAAAGTGGTGTGTAAATAGACGTTCCGAATTCTCCATAACCCTCACAAAACCAATTGATAGTAATAACTCCATTTGAATCAACTGAGTTTGCTTCACCTGGTGTTGGAATCATTGCTCCCCAAGGATCAGATTGACCACTCCAAGAGATTAAACCACAGTTTTCAGTAATCTCTGCATTTGTTGCAGATGTGCCATATGCAGCAGCATAAGGTCCAGTTGAATAAAGTCCACCCGTAAAGTCTTCAATGTAATAAGCGCCACCACCTAATTCAACAATCTCAATATCTTGAGTGTTTTCTGGGTATTGACTTAAGTAATCGTGAAAACCGTATGTAGTAGTCATACTGTACATACCAGCTAAATCAGACACACATTGTTGGAATATATCTAAGCTGAATTGAGCTCCGACCATAGTTCCCTCACCAACAAGATTAATATTTAGTGTAGAACCTTCAGCTGTAGTACCCGCAAAAATACCTTGTACTGAAAATGATCCAAAATATTCTCCTGCCGCAACTGTTACCGATGTTTCCATTTCAAAATCTCCCCCTAGTGAAGCAGTTGATGATGCATCTACTTCTAAACTATAGGTTCTGTCTGAAGAACTAAGTGTCGTTGCGGATACTTCTACCATGTATGCATTCGCAGTAGGTGTTACAAAGTAACTACCTGCACCTCCATTAGTGTAATATACTACTGGATTACCGTTATAATTATTAACGTCAACTCCGTGGTCATCTTGATTTTCACAAGAGAACATTAGACTTATCGCTAATAAAGAATAGATTATTTTTTTCATTTTTTTGTTTTTTTTAGTTATTAGTTGTAACCAGGATTTTGTTGAAATTCAGGGTAAACGTTGATTTCACTCTGTGGGATAGGCATTTGAAATAAATCACTTCCTGCATTTAAGTTTAAGAAAGCTGCTGGTACTGGAGTTCCAGTTCCATCAAATAACTCACCGTCTGTTGCAGAACGTGTTATACCTTCATTCCATCTTTTAAGATCGAATAAGCGGTGTCCTTCTGCAAATAACTCTAAACGTCTCTGAAGTTTGATCTCAGCTACTAATGCAGCACCTGTTTCTCCACCAGAAGTAAATCCAGCATAACGGTTTGATCTTAATTCATCTAACGCAGCTAAAGCTTCCGCATCTTGGCCTAACATTGCATGTGCTTCTGCTTTATTAAGAGCAACTTCTGCAGCTCTAATAACCTTCGCATCAACTGACCCATTTTGCTGTCCAGTTTCTCCATACATCTTTATAATAGCGTTGTAAATGTCACCATCAACATCTGCTAAGATTGACGTGTAAGCTGACTTACGAATATCAGTCGAAGAATATAGATTTGAAAGGCTGTATGCCATTACATATTCAGGAATTACTTCATTGTTTGCAGTCGATTGACTCCACTCAACTCCTGGCTGATATCCATCTAAGTTTCTGTCTTGATCAATTTTAAAAATAACACCTGATTCAGAAGCGTCAACCCACACTTGAGGGAAATCACTAATTGGAGCTATAGGAGTAGAAACTGCATTTGCTGCAGTAATCGCGTTTTGGTATTGTCCCATATATAAATAAGCTCTACTTAAAAGAGCATTAACTGCGTCTTTATTAAGTCTTCCGGTACCATTGTCAGTATTGATTAAGCCTTTAGCAGCTTCTAATTCAGACACTACATAGTCATATGATACTTGTACGCTTGGTCTCAATGCTCTTACGTTAGGATCAATTCCTTCAATGATTGGCAGACCTAAGCTAGTGTCTGATCCGTTTTGAGTTATCGCTTTTCCGTAAACTCTGATCATATCAAACATTGCTAAAGCACGTGCGGCTCTCGCCTCTCCTAAAAAGTTATTCTTTTCAGAACCGTCACCAATATTACCAATATTGGTAATAACTAGGTTCGCTCTGTTTGTAATTACATAAGGAGTATATAGTAATCCCCATGCTAAGTTTGGAGAGTGTCTCCATTCATGGAATGACTGATTAGAACGACGTCCTTGTTGAGCCATAATTACGTTATCAGACATAATGTCTGGTAGGCTTAACATGCTACCTCCGTAGTATGAACCACCCATAAAAGCTGAATAGATTCCTCTAGTCGCATTTTCAAACTCACCAGCGTTTGTGTAGTAAGAGCTTGGTGGTAATGAGTCATTTGGCAATTGATTTAATTCGTCATCACATGACTGAACTAAGATCAATCCAAATCCAAATAATAATGTTTTGAATATATTTTTCATTTTTTTTGTTTTTAAAATTTAATATCTAGTCCAAGTGATAATGATTGTGTTTGTGGGTAGCTGTACAAGTTGTAGTTACCAAATCCAACACTGTTTCCAGTTTCTCCACTTCCAATACCAACCTCAGGATCTCCATTGAAACCAGGAGCATACGTCCATAAGTTTTGTCCTTGAACAAAAACTCTGAATGATTGAAGTCCTATTCTAGACACTACATCTCTAGGAATATTATAACCTAAAGTTAAGTTTCTAAGTCTGATATAGTCACCTTTCTGTAACCATCTGTCAGAGTTTTGTTGTGCTTCATTACCAAAAATTGGGTTTGGTAACACGTTGGTATCTCCTGGGTTTTTCCAGTAGTTAAATGCATCAACTCTTTGGTTTGCATCAGCACCTGTACCATCACTTAACATGTTAGATTCCATGTAGTTTAAGATGTAGTTTCCTGACTTAAAGTAAAAATCAGTAGATAAATCAAATCCTTTGTAAGCAACATATAGGTTTAAACCACCATCGAAATCAGCTATAGGAGATTTTCCAGACATCAATACATTTGCATCTGAATCATAAACGTTTGTTATGTCTCCATCACTGTTATAAAACAATGGCTCTCCGTTAGCTGGGTTTATACCAGCCCACATCGGAAGGTGGAAAGTGTTAATCTCTTCTCCAACTCTAATAATATTGTTTCCCCTAATGATGTCAGATCCAGAAGCACTTTCGGAAGATGGTACTAACTGTGTAACCTCATTATCTATGAATGCGATGTTTCCTCCTAAACTAACAGTCCAATCCTTATTTTGTAAAACATCCCACTTTAATTCAAGTTCAAGACCTTTGTTTGTCATTTCCCCTATATTACTAAAGATAGATCCATCAGGCTCACCACCTAAAGAAGGAAGTGGCGCGTTTAACAATAAGTCAGAAGTTGTTCTTTCGTAGTAGTCAATTACACCACTTACTTTTCTGTCAAGGATTGTAAATTCTAAACCAATATCGAAAATAAAGTTTTTCTCAAAACCTAAATCTGGATTTCCGTTGTCAGTTGGTATTGCCGTACTTTGTCCATTAAAACTTCCAAAACCTAAGGTCGCTAAAGAAGCATATGATCCTATTCCGTTTCTATTTCCTGAAGATCCTGCAGATGCACGAATTTTTAAGTCATTTACGAAATCTACATTCCACCAGCTTTCTTTAGCAATATTGTATGCTGCACTTGCAGAAGTAAATACACCAGATTGGTTATTTTGTCCAAAAACAGAAGATAAATCCCGTCTTACCGATGCAGTAGCAAAGAATTTCGAATCATATCCGTAGTCTAAAAAGGCTCCGTAAGATAAGATTGTATTCTCAAACAAAGAACTTGAAGTTGAATCTGGAAGTGCTGCTACAGATTGAACAGAGAAATCTGGATTTGAAAAACCAATACTACTTAGTAAGTATGATCGAGTTGTACTTTTATTGAATTCAAATAATCCAGTTAAAGTAAAATCGTGCTTTTCTCCTATTAACTTGTTGTAAGTCATTAAATTTGTAACAGTATAGTTGAGGTTTGAAGATCCGTTGTCTGTTTTTTGACCAGGATTATCAGCATCTCCTACATATCCCTGTAATACAGAGTTAGGCTTTAAGTAATTCTCTCTTCTAAAACGAGTATTTACAGCACCTATTTTAAAAGTATTTGACAATCCTTCACCAAGATCAGCTTTAAGAGAAATACCACCAAGAAGTGTAGTGAAATACTCATCCTCTGGGTTATTCACTAATGCTTCAGAAATTGAATATCCATTACTTGTTAGGTTCCATTCTGGATTTCCTAAGTCGTCATATACTATATTGTTATCGTTGTCTCTAACATATTTAGTTTCGTATGGGTTGTAATCATACATTGCTCTAAATGGGTTTTGAACGTTGTTTCTATCACGTGGCTCATCAGAGGAAGTAGTTGAGATACTAAAGTTAGTACTCACCTCCAACCAATCTTTTGCTTCGTATGTCACGTTTAAACGTGCGTTCATCCTTTCAAATCCGTTTATGGTTTTGATGATTCCGGTGTTTCTATCATGACCTACACTTAAAAAGTAAGACGTATTTTCTGACCCTCCAGCAATAGACATAGAATTAGATTGTACAATAGACTGCTTTAGAAGCGTATTAAACCAATCTGTATCTCTTCCGATTAAACGATCATAATCAGCTTGACTGCCAATACTTGGACCAGCAAGACCACCAGTTCCAGGAACACCTAATGAGGCTAATTCGCGCTCGTACTGAATTTTTTGAGCGGCATTCATCATTTTGAAGTTGTCTTTTACTCGTTGTCCCATACCAGTTCGTGAAGACAAAGTAACAGTAGCTTCTTTGTTTTTCTTTCCGCTTCTAGTTTTAATTAAAACAACCCCGTTTGCTGCACGAGCACCATATAAAGACGATGTTGCAGCATCCTTCAATATAGATACACTTTCTACATCAACTGGGTTTACGGAATTTAAATCTGGTGCAATAACACCGTCAATAATGTATAAAGGTGCACTAGAGGCATTAATTGATCCTACACCACGTACACGTACAAAAGCTGTTTGACCAGGTTTACCGTTTCCAGCAACTACTTGCACACCAGGTGCAATACCTTGAAGCATATTATCAATTGATGTTGTTGGTGATAATTTGGCAAGGGCTTCGCCTGAAACTACTGTTACAGCAGAAGTAAGCTCATCTCTTGTTTTAGTTCCAAATGCTACAACGACAACTTCATCTAGAGAATTGTCAGCAGCAAGTACCACATTAATTACGTTGTTTGTTTCAATTTTCACTTTCTGGGTTGTGTATCCTACAAAGCTAAAACTAAGTACATCCCCTGTATTAGCAACTATAGAATAATTTCCATCAAAATCAGTTGAAACTCCAGAGTTAGTACCAGAAACAACGACAGTAGCACCAGGTAATGGTAGCCCTTCATTGTCAGACACTGTACCTGAAACTTTTTTTTCCTGTGCAAAAGAAACTTGCACCACAAACACTAATAGAAGTGTAAGTATAACACTAAACTTTGTTTTCATTTTCGTTATTTATTTGAATTAGTCATCACAAAAGTGCTAATAAAAACTCTAATAACCAACAAATTGTTTTAAAAATATATAATTTTATTAAACTATTTTTTAGACAATTAACCCGTCTTGTTGCGGATTCTTACGATTTGCATCTGTATTGATATCGTTTATTGCGAATATGTCATTATATGTATGGTTTGAGTTTAATTCATTAATTTTTGTACGATGTGCTGTTATTTGTAAAAAAAAACAGTTAAATTAATAACTGTTTTTTATTGTAACTGTTGATTTCTTCTCTGTTGTGTTAGTTTACATCCCAAAAGACTTTTGTAGTTTTAGAATCTCCTCCTATAGCAGAAGCAGCTGTGTCGTATTGAGAACCATTTAAAGTTGCTTCAGATACAGGGTAAAGAAACCTTGTTGGAATTGATAACGTTATTCCGTCTACTAACGGGCCGTTTAGCCCCAAGTCGAATAACCTCCATGCTGTCCAACCTTCAAAGCCGTTATTGTACATTGCAACCCATTTCTGAGAACCAATTTTTTGCATCCAATCTCCTGCAGCAGTCCCGTAAGCAACTTCTTCAAGAGCTAAATATGTAGCAGTATCTGCTGCTGACACTCCCCACTCGTCCATTGAAACCTCAATGGCAGAATTATAGTATGCTTCTGCAGACCCACCAACAGAGTATCCTCTAGCTGCAGCTTCTGATAATAAAAAGTGTACTTCAGCAGCCGTGATTAAATCTCCTTTTAAATCAGGTGTTTTAATTAGCTCAGATAAATCCGAATTACTAGAAGCCCCATTTGCACTTCCGTAAGTTCCACCAACGAAATTTCCTTCATAAGTCTGAAAGAAAGATGGTAGTCTTGGGTCACTATTAGGATTCATAGCATCTACCAATGTGTTAGCTGCTACGAAATCTTTACGACCACTTTGAACTAAAGAAACCCATAATGGATTTGTATTTGGTGCCGCTGATAAATAATTGATCCCAAAATTATCAGTATTTCCAGTTATAGGTCCTGCGTTGAATGCAGACTCTGCCATTGTCTGTGATACTGATGGGTTTGAATCAGCTAATCGCATCGCCATTCTTAGTTTTAACGAAATGGCAGCTTTTCTCCATTGATTAATATTCCCTGCATAGGCGATGTCTTGACTTCCCTCAAATCCAGTGCCACTACTCAAGTCTCCGATTGCTTCCTCTAAGTGTGAAGCTAAAGCAGTATAAATTCCTGCAGCATCATCATACATAGGGGATGGGTTTTCAGGATTTAAGGCTTCTGTAAAAGGAACATTACCAAAAGTGTCTACTAGTACAGAATAAGCATAGACTTCCATGAATTTAATGATTCCAAGCTGCGCTTGACTTCCACCCTCTGCCGTAATAAGCTCCTTAGCTCCTTTTAAATCCTGAAGTACATCTCTATACATGGTATTCCACATATTTCCGCCAATATTTCTTGTTACTTGGTTATATTGACTTTCATCTGGGTACGTTGTTTGTGCCCAGTATTGCGCATATAGTCTAAAGACGTTTTCGTTAACACTACAGGAATTCATTTGATTTCCTAGGTTTTTCAAAGCATTTGTGAATAAACCGCTAGCAGGAACCTCACTTGGGTTCTTTTGATCAATGTTTAAACTTTCGTCTACCTCACATGAAGTAAAAACAAAAGCAACACACAATAAGCTTAATAAGTAATTTCTCATTTTTCTCATTTTTATATTGTTAAAATTCTAAATTTAAATTAAGTCCTACTGTTCTTAGAGTAGGGAAAGATCCTGAAAGGTATCCTTGAGCATTTCCTGCTCCTAAACCTGATTCAGGATCTGCAAAAGGAACGTTTTTATCAATAATCCAAAGATTTCTTCCAATTAAAGTTAAACTACCTTTAGTGATTGATCCGTTAGACCATTTGCTAACTGGAAGATTATAACTTAGTGTTAATTCTCTCAGTTTGATGTAAGATGCGTCATATACAGTTAAAGCTGCTGGGTTTCTTGATGAGTTACCCCAATACCATATTCCACCATAATAATCAGTTCTTGCTCTAGTTGTATTTGGAGCACCATCGGCAGTTACACCAGGAAGAATTACACCTCCACCATTTGCAAGTGTATTTCTAACTGGATTTCCAAGATCATTAAGCCCTGTAGTAAAGTCTGGTAATCCAGTACCTTGCCCGTAATGCATATCTAAAGAATATACATCACCACCTTTTTGAATGTCAATTAAGAAAGATAATTTAAAATCTTTGTATTTGAAGGTGTTAGTAATACCACCATTCCAATCAGGATTTACATCCCCAATGATTTGATCTGAAACCGCTTCATAATATCCACTTGAGTTAATAATTCTTTCGCCATTTTCATGCATATTAAATCCGGTTCCTCTTATTGTACCATAAGGTTGACCAACAGTAGCATTAATTGAAATCCCTCCTTGATAGCTGTTTAGTTGTAAGTTTTTTTGATCTCCATAAAGATCAACTACTAAGCTTTCATTTTTAGCCCAGTTTAGATTTACATCCCAGCTTAAGTTGTCTGTTTTTAATGGAGTTGCATAAAGACCTAATTCAACTCCTTTATTTTGTATTTCACCAGCGTTTACCCACCTATTTGAAAACCCAGTAGCTGTAGTCACAGACACGGGCATTAATTGGTCTTCCGTATTTTTCTTATACCAAGATAAGTCAAACCCCAAAACATTATTAAACATTTTTGCTTCTAACCCTACCTCAAATTCCTTTGTTCTTTCAGGTTTTAACGTAGAATTGTTTTTTGTTGATCCATATGAAAACACACTCGCATCTCCAAAATTATTTAGTGTTGAATACGTGTCATTTACATTTCCAGCAGGTAAATCATTCCCTACTTCTGCATAGCCAGCTCTAAATTTACCAAAGTCTAACCACTCAAGGTCTACTAGCTTAGAGAATATTAAACTTGAACTTGCAGCGTAATAGTTATAGCTATTACTTTCAGAGGGAAGTGCCGAAGAAACATCGTAACGATCAGTTAAGTCTAAGTATAAAGTATTTTTGTATCCAAAAGATGCTTGAGCATAATATCCATTTACTTGTTTTTCACTTAAAACTTCTATTGGTTTTGGGTTAGAACTTGAAGAATTAGATAGAGCATATAGATTAGGAATTACCAATCCACCAGCGGTAGAGTTTCTTAAGTAGCTATAGCTTTCTTTTCTAACATTAATCCCAAACACACCATCTAAGCTTAGATCATCGCTTAGTTGCTTGTTAACGTTAAACATTAAATCGTAGTTGTACTCAGAAAAAAGTATGTCTACTCTGTCGTAGCCTGATCCTTCATCGTCTCCTAGGATTCCAAATTGAGTTGCAACTGAGCCAACTGCTCTACGTTCTTCTCTAAGTTCGTTGTAAGTGTCAACAGCGCCTTTTGCAGTGACGTTTAGCCAGTCGTTAATTTCATAGGTTCCAAAAACATTTCCAAAAAAGCGATTTCTTTCATCTGATTGGTAATTTTTGTAACGTGTCCAGTATGGATTATCCCAGTAGTGACCAATAAGTTCACCACCCGAACCAGGACCTGATAGGGATCC
>TARA_B110001450_G_scaffold257026_1_pt1 | contig 12211 bp, 13 predicted proteins | sample TARA_B110001450 | Tara Oceans TARA_B110001450 (sample SAMEA4396538) | marine metagenome | biome: Polar Biome; feature: [SRF] surface water layer (ENVO:00010504); material: water (ENVO:00002006), including particulate matter (ENVO:01000060) such as... | depth 5 m | reverse complement strand
GGCGCCGCGGGTTAAATTAAATGATTTTGCCAAATCAGCTGGTGTTCGCTCCCCACCAACATGGGCCAGGTGATTAAGTACAGAAAAGTGCGACAGCTCCATACCCCTTGGTAACCCCTTAGAAATCCGACTGCGGAGCAATTGATCAAGCGCCAGTATTTCAGAGAACAGGCTTATAGAAAGAGTTTCAATCGGATTTGTCATGACTGGGATAATATCTCACCTCAAAGGGCCGGTCGTGTTGCAAGGATGCCATGCGTGCCCTTGCTTTGTCCACGCTACTTAGATCAAGTTTAGCAAAATACAAACCCGGTACTTGCCCGGCGTCCAAAATTACCTGGCCCCATGGATCCACAATTAAGCTGTGGCCATAGGTTTTACGTCCAGAACCTGAGTGCTCGCCGGTTTGTGCCGCGGCAATCACAAAGCACCCCGTTTCAATAGCCCGGGCCCGCAATAAAACATGCCAATGAGCCTCTCCCGTAGTTTGCGCAAAGGCAGATGGAACAACCAAAACTCCAGCCCCGGCCTGCGCCAAAGTACGGTAAAGCGTTGGAAAACGTAGATCATAGCAAATACTCAACCCCATCCACCCCCAAGTCGTTTGCGCCAATACAGCAGAATTTCCTGGCCTATAGCTCCTCGACTCGTGATACCGCTCTGTGGCAGAAAGATTGATATCAAACATGTGAATTTTATCATATTGCGCAACCACCACCCCAGATGAATCAATCAGAATAGATCTATTCGCATAGCGGCCATCTAGATCATGCGTTTTCAGTGTAATCGAGCCCAACGCCACCCAAAGGCCCATCTCACGAGCCTTTTTACAAACAGCTTCAACAAACCAGTTATTGTCAAAATAATCCAAAACTTGGGCCTGATGTGCCCAATCCAGCGACACACAGTTAGTAACTTCTGGCAAAAACAGAATATCTTGATCGGCAGATTGATCAATTAACTCCAGAACTAACGCTAGGTTTTCCGCCGGTTGGTCGCTCGACGTTATCTGTCCAACCGCTACCCTCAATCCGCCAACATAGCCCCTAACTTGCCAGAACGCTCCAACGCGTGCAGCTCATCACAGCCCCCAATATGCTTATCGTTGATAAAAATCTGTGGTACCATATGCTTACCATTGGACCGCGCCAACATTTCTGAACGCCGTCCCGGATCCCGTGAAATATCAACCTCTTGAAAAGTAGCGCTTTTGCTAGTGAGTAGCCGTTTCGCCGCATGACAATACCCACAATAGGGGGAAGTATATAATTCAACAATTGACATGCGCTTAGTCTCCTTAAATCTATTGCTAGTTTATGCCTATTTTACCGCACAGGCCAGTGTTAAGATGAGCAAAGTTTTAGCCCAGCCAGCCACCAAACACGGGTAGCTTCAGAAATGTCGCGGCAGGGGTGAAAGCATCGCTATCACTGCCATCACCCAGCTTTTGTCTGTGACATATATTTATCTACGGCATATTTGGATTACCACTTTGAATACGGTGAGCTGTCCACCAAAAATCTGGTCAAAAGCTTGGGGCCAATTTCATTAGCACTCGGTATCCATAGCATTGACGTAGATAAATCAGTCTCAACAGCACTTGCAATATAGGTGGCCCCCTTTTACCCAAGCCCAATGACACCGCCCAAGCTTTTCAACATCAAAGTCCAATCTGCTAAGCGCGCCCGCACGACTCTGGAGGGTATGTTTTTGCAGGAATTGGCTCGTGATGAAATCTTAGAAAGGCTGGACGCTGTTAACAGATCTTTTAGTGCGATCGCGATTGTGACTGGCCATCCAAAGATTTGGGCTTCAGCCTTGCCAAATGCAACCATTATACCTGATGACGATGTGCTAGATTTGGAGACAGCGTCCTATGATCTGGTAATCCATGCCATAACACTGCACCATTGCAATGATCCCGTTGGCCAAGTCGTACAATGCAGCCGTGGCTTACGACCAGACGGGCTTTTCTTGGCCGGCTGCTTTGGCGGGCAAACTTTGACCGAGTTACGCGCAGCCTTGTCTGTGGCAGAAACTGATCTTCGTGGAGGATTATCTCCAAGAGTATCACCGATGGCTGAGATTCGTGAGCTTGGAACAATTTTACAGCGCGCTGGCCTGGCATTGCCTGTTGCCGATTCCCTAAAAATTCCGACCTCTTACCGTGATATATTCCACCTGATGCGAGATCTCCGGGCCATGGGGGAGACCAATATCATGAATGCCCGCGCCATGGGCCTTACCCCCAGGGCACTTTTTGAGCGCGCACAAAAAATCTATGCCGTAGAATACTCCAACTCTGACGGCCGGTTGACCTGCACTTTTGAATTGGTGTTCTTATCTGGATGGGCGCCTGATGCCAGTCAGCCAAAACCTCTAAAGCCCGGATCAGTGAGTAAAACACTGCAACAAGCCCTAAATGAGGTAAAAAATTCATCCAACAATTGACGGGACAGCCTATCCAGTTACTTGGATAAGGAAAACATCAAGGAATTAGCAGTGACAGATCATCAACCAACTTATTTGCCTCTTACTACAGCTCCAGCTGAACACCCAAAGGTTAAGTCTCCTAAGATTGGAGTTTTGCTATCGAACCTAGGCACGCCAGACAATTATGATTATTGGTCCATGCGGCGCTATTTGGGAGAATTTTTATCAGATCGCCGGGTCATAGATTACAGCCCATGGCTTTGGCAGCCATTGTTGCAGCTAGTTATTTTGACCAAACGCCCATTTTCATCTGGCGCAGCCTATAAATCGATCTGGAACAATGAGGCCAATGAAAGCCCCTTGGCTACAATCACTAAGGCGCAAACCGACGCCGTGCGGGCCGAAGTTATCAAACGTCATGGCGACGAGGTGATTGTTGAATATTGCATGCGCTACGGTAAGCCATCCATTCAATCAATTGTGCAAAAAATGGTTGATGCTGGGTGTCAAAAAATCTTGTTTTTTCCACTCTACCCACAATATGCAGGTGCCACCTCTGCCACCGCTAATGATGAATTTTTCCGCAGCTTGATGAAGCAAACTTGGCAGCCAACAGCTCGAACCGTCAGCCCCTACTTTGATCGCCCCGATTATATTGACGCTTTGGCGACCTCAATCGAGCAGGCCTATGCTAAAGCAAAAATTCGCCCAGGTGTCTTGGTGTGTTCATATCATGGGGTGCCAAAACGCTACCTAATGCAGGGCGATCCTTATCATTGCCAATGCCAGAAAACCACGCGCCTGCTCAAAGAGCGGTTGGGTTGGGACGACACACAAATCGTCACCACCTTTCAATCTAAATTCGGACCAGAACAATGGTTGCAGCCTTATACTGTTGAGGAAGTGGCTCGTATGGCGGAAAAAGGACAAAAGAATATTGCAGTCTGCGCCCCTGCATTCTCTGCAGATTGCATTGAAACGTTGGAAGAGATTAACGAAGAGATCAAGGAAAGCTTTGAGCATGCAGGAGGGGAGCACTTCAACTATATTCCATGCCTTAATGACAATGAAAATCATATCTCAGTTTTAACTAATATAATTTCAGAAAACCTACAGGGTTGGGAGCAACCGAAGGGTTAACCCCGCATTTACCATAATAACACCCACACAAACTGCAGGTATTTTGATCTCTATTAAGCAATTACTTAACCGTATTCATTGCGGCAATGGCGAGCAATGCCATTATAATATACGTAGCTGCAGATGAAGTGGACGGTACTCGGTCCATTGTAGCTGCCACAACCTGTACGTCCATTGCGGGCTTACTAACATTTCCAGCAAGTACTGTTGTTGCAGATAATGTGAATACTGTCGCCAGAACTAAATTTTTCATATTGCCCTCCAGAGCATCGATTTCCTTTTTTATTTAATAAACAAATTATTAAACTAAAAAATACCGCTCTTCAAATTATTAAAACTTGGGTACCAAGTTTCGTCAAATTAAATAATTCTGCAATTTGCTCATTATAAAGCCCGATGCATCCGTTAGAAGATTTTCGCCCGATTTTGCGAGTATCATGTGTTCCATGGATACGGTAATATGTCCAAGACAGATATAGCGCATGCGATCCCAGCGGATTTTCGGGACCAGGCCCAATGAATTCAGGCCATTCTGGATTACGTATGAGCATCTCGGGAGTTGGTCTCCATGATGGGCCTACCACCTTTTGCACCACCTCGGTCCGACCTTTTCGTGTCAAATCATCTGTAATAGGAACAGACGTTGGATATAATTTGTAGATCGATTCATCTTCTGACCAGAAATGTATTGTTCGAGAACTAATATCAGACAGAATTGCCCCATTTCTTAAGCTCTTAAAATAAGGGCGCCAGTCTAACATTCGAAAACTGCTAATATTACGCCGAGACACACCAGAAACTACTTTCTCTTGCTCAAGATTACTTGAGGACCCCACGTTTTGTGCAATGGCAACAGTACCAGTCAGTGATGTCACACCAGCCAAAAATACGCGCCTCGGGATCAGTCGGCTAGATTTACTCATTACTTCACTCCACATATGGTAACGCCTTGTTACGCAAAAAATGTGCCTTGCACAAATCAAAGAAGTGTTCCTTAACCACTTTTTCCTAGTATTGGGTTTGATTGGAGACACATTCGGTCTATAGCACTTTGAAAAACAGGAGTTTAGCATGGGTTTTCGCATACTAGTGGCAGTTACTTTACTAATTCTAGTAGGATGTACTCAAAATACTGAAGCTAATTTGGGTCCAAACGGCCTTCCATATCAGCGTACGTATCTTATTACAGAGTCAGATATCAGCCGAATCCAGTTTAATATGTTGGACGGCATAAATAGTATCCGCACCGCGCGCAGCCTTAAAGCCCTGGTACTCAACCCACAACTCAACGCCGCAGCGGCTACACACTCACGCGATATGTCAATACAAAACAGGGCTTGGCATTTTGGATCAGACGGATCCTCGCCCCCGGAGCGCCTTCTACGAGTTGGCTATGAGGGTAATCTGTTAGGTGAAAATATTTCGGAAACCTTTGAATCTGAGCTGGAAACTTTAGCTGCATGGATGGAAAACCCTGCGACCCGAGAGGTTGTCCTTACCGGTTCTGCTGAAGAAATAGGGTTTAGCTGGTTTCAGGAAGATGGTGGCAAAATTTGGTGGACCCTGGTCATAGGCTCTACAAAATCAGATTAGGGAAATATCCAAATAGTCGTTCCAATGTCAACCATCGCATAGATTTCCTCAATATCTCGATTGCTTACTGCGATACAGCCCCAAGTCCAGTCCTTAAACATAAATCGAAATAGCCGAGGGGTTCCATGGATGAAAATGTCACCGCCAGGGTCTTTGCCATTTGCTGCCGCACGGTCAGCGGCATTTGGATAAGAAATTCCTACTGAAAGGTAATAGCGGCTGTTTGGGTTTTTGCGGTCAATATAGTACTTTCCCTCTGGGGTTTTCCCATCACCCTGAAACTGCTTGTGGCCAATAGGCGCAAAACCAAGCTTAAACTTATACTCTTTGACAACCGTATTTCCATTAAGCAACACCATCCGATGTTCTGCTTTAAACACCTGAATCTGCGTCACCTTTGGCAGCGCTTGCCGGTCAAGAGATGAACAGGACCCAAGCGTCATAGCTAAACAAATCATCATAATATATTTAATTAGCCGCATCGTGCTTACCCCAAATCATCCAAAGGCACCTCTATCTTAACTTGGCCAAAAAGCAACTCAGCCCACAGCGTCCATCCGCGCCTCAATTGTGCTGCGGCAGCTGTCTATTTTTGGCCAGCCTTAACGGCTGTAATAAAATTTAGAACGTGCTGAAATTCAAGGGTTTTGTGTATAAAAGTCATAACGCTTTAGGCCTTGTGGAAGTGGGCAACAATCTCAATATGAGGCGACCAACGGAATTGGTCAACCACCTCCACCCATTTTAACATATATCCACCGGCGCATAAAATATTAGCGTCACGAGCAAAGCTGACTGGGTTGCACGACACCATTGCGATATCAGGCACACTACTTTGAGCCAATTGCTGAACCTGTTTTTCGGCTCCAGCTCGCGGAGGGTCAACAATTGCGGCATTAAATTTTATCAAATCGGTATGATCAACCGGGTTGCGATATAAGTCACGGGCAGAGGTGGTTACGCTTTTAATTCCCTGGGTATGGCGCACACCATGGGCAAGCGCATCCAATAGGCCTTTGTCATTTTCCACACAATGCAACGTCGCAACCCCCGCCAAAGGCAGGCTAAGTGTACCCACTCCCGAGAACAAATCAATCACCTTATCTGCCCCAGCCAAAGCCAGGCCGACAGCGTCTTGCAATGTTTTTTCACCCTGTGGAGTAGCCTGCGTAAATGCCCGCGGCGGGGTGGAAACAGTAACCTTGCCAAAGGTCAACTGTGGTGCTTGATGTTGACAAATTATTTCATTACCAATCGAAAGACGCGCTATTCCATTTGATCCAGCCCATAGCGCGAATAACCCAAGATCCTTTTCTAATTGATGCTCCATGCCCTCAACCGAGAGGTCAATTCCAGTATCCGTCGACAACACCCAAAAACCAAGCTGCCCCTTACGGGAACCAAACTGCACAGAGAATGTCTGAAGGGCTGGAATAATCGCCAAAATTTCTGGTGCCAAAACCTTGCAGGGCTCAATGGCTTGAATGATGTTGCTAGCCTTACCAAAAAATCCAACCGTTGCACCCTTTTTGGTGCGCCTACCACTAAGTTTTGCACGCCTACGGCTATTTTCTGGTGAGGTGTGGATGGCTTGAATTTCAACCGTTACGCCCTGAGCCACCAATGCGCGGGCTACCACAGCTTGCTTCCAATCTGCTACAAAATCAGGGTGGGCGTGATGTAGCGAGCAGCCACCACAGCGCTTGAAAGCGGCACAGCTTGCCATAATACGGTGCTCAGAGGGCTGAGTGATACGAACGTTTTCTAATCGGTCTCCAACCAGCTCTCCAGAAACTACCTCTCCGGGTAGCGCACGGTCCACGAAGATTGGCCCTGCAGCCAAACCATCACCCAGATGTCCCAAGCGCCCAATAGTGATTTCCATTAGTTTTTTTCCATTGCCAAAAAGCCACCAGACTGATGCTTCCAAAATTCAGCATAGGCCCCTTCCGCCGCCAATAAGCTGGCATGCGTTCCCTCTTCCACAATATGCCCTTTATCAAGAACAATAATACGATCCATGCGTGCAATCGTGGAAAGTCGGTGTGCGATAGCTATTACTGTCTTACCAGCCATCACTTTATAAAGTGTTTCTAGAATTTCAGCCTCCACAGCACTGTCGAGTGCTGATGTTGCCTCATCCAATACCAAAATTGGCGCATCCTTCAAAATCACGCGCGCTAAAGACACCCGTTGGCGTTGGCCACCGGAAAGCTTCACCCCACGCTCACCAACTTGTGCATCATATCCAATGCGTCCTTCTGGATCTTGCAAGGTCAGGATGAAATCATGTGCTTCAGCCTTCTTTGCCGCTTCAATCATTTCAGCTTCAGAGGCATTAAGCCTACCATATAAAATATTATCCCGCACCGAGCGATGCAAAAGCGAGCTGTCTTGCTGGACCACACCAATCTGCGCACGTAGGCTGTCTTGGGTAACTTGCGAAATATCTTGACCATCAAATTGAATTTGGCCCGATTCAATATCATAAAATCGCAACAACAGCTTTATAAGTGTTGACTTGCCCGCACCACTGGCCCCAACCAGCCCAACACTTTGCCCAGGCTTGATCTCAAGCGAAACTCCTTCGAGCCCACCAAAGTCTCGTCCATAACGATGGGTCAGGTTTGAAACCACAATTTTTCCCGCCCCCATCTGTAAGGGCTGCGCATCAAATACATCCACAAGCTCAATAGGGGATGAAATTGTTTCCATCCCCTCACGGATTACACCCAATTGACGAAAAACTGTTGTTAACGCCCACATAATCCAGCCAGACATGCCATTCATACGGGTGGTAAGAGCAGCGCCTGCCACAATTACTCCAACACTGGCGCTGCCAACAGTCCAGAGATAAATTCCCCAGCCCACCACACTGACAACTAATAATCCGTTAAGCATCACAAGCCCAATATCCATAAGTGTATAAAGTCGCATTTCATACTGGAATGTGCTGCGAGCCCTTTCAATAGCCTCAACCCCGTAATTCAACTCCTGATTATTTTGCGAAAACATCTTCACCGAATGGATGTTTGTATAACTATCTACCACCCGCCCAGTAACGGCACTGCGTGCATCAGAAGAGGCTGTCGATGCTGGTCCAACCCGTCGCACAGTCCAAAAAACTAGCGCCCCATAAAGCCCCGCCCAAATAAGCATGGGGATGGCCAGCCGTGGATCGGCCTCCGCCAACAGAAAAACTGCACCAATCAGGTAGGCAATCGAAAATGTGACCGCATCAAAAGCTTGAAATACAACCTCACCAGTCGCGGGTGGAGTTTGCATAATCCTGTTGGCAATACGACCCGCAAAGTCATTCTCAAACCAGCTGACCGATTGTGATAAAACGTGCTTATGCGCCCGATAGCGCACCAAAGTACCAACATTGGGCAACATCGCATTATTTTGTAGCAATGTATCAATAGCTTGAATAAGTGGCCGAAGTGTCAAAATGGATACGGCTACTAAAATAAGCTCCACTTTATGTGCCGCCCAAAACACAGTGGGCGTTGTATCGGACAATAGGGTAACGAGCCGACCTAGATACCAAATCAACCCAATCTCAATGGCGGCCACGACAGTTGAAAAACACCCCAAAAACCAAAATATTTTTTTGAAGGGTAAAAGGTAATCACGCAAAAATGGCCCAAGCTGTTTTGGCGGCGTGTTGCTAATAGGATAGGCTTGATAGGGATCAACTAATTTTTCAAAAAATCTAAACATGGCCGCTTTCAATGCATACAGACAGGTTTTGAAAAAAGACAAGGCCCATCCTATTCCTGCTCCAGACGCATCTGTGCGATCAATTCAGCCCTTTCAAGCTGCATATGTGAATTAATCCAAGCTGCTTGCGCCTGCTTCAATGCCCCCCCAAGCGCCGGGCCCTCAAATAGGTCCTTGAGGTCTTCAGCACTCACTGGAAATTTGGCCTGGGCCCCTGCTGTAACTGCATGCCAATCCTCTGGCGTTGGGGTTTTCTCTAACCAAACACAGCGCAGCAACCAAGACGACCAGCCACGATCAACACCCAGTGCAAACCCATGCCCCAAGGCCAAGTCAGTATTCTGCCCATGATAACGCAACTGTTGTACATGTTTTGCCACAGCGTTACTGAGCCGCAATTGTGGTTGTAAGTTTTCGCCACCCAAAAGGGCTAACCGCCGCAGAGCATCCGGTTTCGCATCATTTTCCAGCTCTACTAAAAGCGCCACTCCCCTAGCCGTAGCCCCAGGAATAATCCGCATAAGAATACCTGTCGCCTCCATCGCTGCCAAAGCTGGCGCTGGGTGTGGAGCTGCCAAAAGCTTTAAGAGCTCGGCGCCAATACGTTCTTTCGAGACGCCATCAAGTCCAGGCTGCAACCCTGCACAGGCCGCAAGGCCATCAGGGTCTATGCCCAGGTTAGGATCCCCGTACCAAGCCCAAAACCTAAAAAACCGCAAAATGCGCAAATAATCTTCCTCAATGCGGCCACTAGCAATACCTATAAACTTAAGCCTTTGGCTTTTGGCATCTTCCAATCCACCAAGAGGATCTATCAGATTGCCCATAGCATCTGCGTAGAGCGCATTCATCGTGAAATCACGGCGAGCCGCATCCACCTCAACCGATGTCCCGAATGACACTGTTGCGTGTCTGCCATCAGTACCAACATCCTGACGAAAGGTAGTGATTTCGTACCCCGTTTTGCCCAGCTGGAAGGTCAAGGTGCCGTGCTCCTCTCCCGTTGGAACCACACGGACGCCCAGCGCCTCTGCAATTTTACGCATCTGAAGTGGCGTGGCATCCGTGGCCAGATCAATATCTGTGGCATCTGCCACCATCACAGCGTTTCGAACACAACCGCCAACGTAGAGCAGCTTAAAACCAGCATTGGCAAAACCCATAAATATCGGTGCTAAAACGGTTTGATCCAACGTAGCTGTATTGATTCTCATGATGCACTCATCTGTTCTGCAAAGCCACGAAGAATGCGGGCCGTCGCCCCCCAAATATAATAGGGGCCGTATGGCACGCTGTAATATGCACGGTTTTGCCCATTCCATATTCGCGTTTGAACCTGAAAGTTCCGCAATTGTAAGACATGGCAAAGGGGAACTTCAAAAACCTCAGAGACCTCGCCCGGAGCTGCCACTATCTGCCAAGGTTGCGAAATCCAGCCAATCGTTGGGGTCACTTTAAAGCCAGTGACAGTGTAATGCACAGGCAAATGCCCCAAAACATGAACAAGCTCCGGATTCAAACTAATTTCCTCATGCGCCTCACGCAGTGCTGTAGCTGAAATATCCACATCTTCTACATCTCTTTTACCGCCTGGAAAAGCAATTTGGCCTGGATGAACGGCAAGATGGGCGGCGCGTTTGGTCAGGATAAGATGCATTCCACATGGCCGCTCAATTAATGGAACCAAAACTCCAGCTTCCCGCATTGGGACAACACGACCTACTAGCTCTGGGTTCAGATCAAAATCTGAGGATGCCGCCGCAGGACGGTCCAGCGCACACAGGATATTAGCTTTTTGCTGGATCATTTTTTTCAGAAAGTTTGGCTTCAAACCCCAATGTCTCAGGATCAAGGATGTAATGCGCGCCACAAAACTGACAATCAGCGGTAACCTGATTATCATCAGTGGTCATATGACCAATATCTTTAGCTGAATAAATCGATAAGCTTTGTCGCACACGATCGTCAGAACAAGTGCACCCAAAGGTGACAGGTTGAATGTCATAAATCCGTGGCTGTTCTTCATGAAATAGGCGTAACAATAATTGTGCCGGCTCAATCGATGGGCCTACAAGCTCAAGCTGATCTACCGTATCAAGCAAGATATTAACTCGGTTCCAGTTTTCGTTTGCATCACCATCCAACAAGTCAGCTGCACTCAACAAACCACCTTCTCCCGTGCCTTCTTCAGACGTTACATTTGCACCACCTGATGGCAAATGTTGCAGTATAATACCGCCCGCACGCCAACCATTGCTGCCGTCTGCTTCCTGAGAGTGTCCAAAGGCTAATGAAAACCGGGTGGGAATCTGTTCCGATTGCGCAAAATATGCCTCAGCACAGGACGAAAGCGAGGCGCCGGCAATTGGTGTAATACCTTGATATGGTGCCGTATCTTGACCCTGGTCAATCAAAATTGCGAAATAGCCAGTGCCTACCTGTGAAAACCCACCAGCATTGTGATCGATTGAATCTGCATCATAGCTTGCATACGCACGGATCCGGGCGGGTTCGCCATCATCCGTTGGTCCATAGTAATCTGTTGCGATCAAGCGAACCGGCCCACTACCACGCACCTGTAGCGACAGCTTCCATCGTAGCTTCATGGTTTGACCGATCAATGCCGTCAATAAAGCCATCTCCGACACGAGTGCTTCTACGACAGGCGGGTACTCATGCTGTGCAAGCACTTGATCTAAAACCCCATCCAGGCGCGCTACGCGGCCACGGATATTTGATGCATCCAATTGAAACGGCAAAACCGTATCATCCCAACTAATTTTTGCAGAACGTGTCATAATTGCTTTCCATAGATTGGCCTTGCCATAACTTGTAAATATAAGCAGGTCCAGATAGACGCCAACCCTTGGAGATCAGATTGAAACGTTTTGGCACCACACCAGACCCCGCACGCGACTATACAACCCGCCCTGGTGTCTATGCAATTTTGCCCTATTCAAACGGCATCCTAACAACGTTCCAAGCTGGGGTACATAATGAATATCAATTGCCTGGGGGTGGCGTAGATCCTGGTGAACAGCCACTACAGGCCCTTTACCGTGAGGTTTTTGAGGAAACTGGCTGGCATATCACACAACCACGCATGTTTTTTCGCTTCAAGCGTTTTGTGTTCATGCCTGATTATGATCTTTGGGCTGAAAAAATATGTACAATCTACAGCGCAAAGCCGGTTGGGCGATATTTAACAGCGCCTGAGCCGGAACATCGCCCTGTTATTTTGCAAGCCTCTGAGGCAATAAACTGCCTCGCTGTTTCCGGTGATCGCCATGCAGTATCACAATTTTTTAGGCTTAAGCTAGGG
>TARA_B110001450_G_scaffold251097_1_pt1 | contig 12231 bp, 11 predicted proteins | sample TARA_B110001450 | Tara Oceans TARA_B110001450 (sample SAMEA4396538) | marine metagenome | biome: Polar Biome; feature: [SRF] surface water layer (ENVO:00010504); material: water (ENVO:00002006), including particulate matter (ENVO:01000060) such as... | depth 5 m | reverse complement strand
GTGGATCTGTTGCAAATTCTATTGTTGGACTGTCTCAATTGGGAAATAAGGTTGGGTTTATAGGCAAAGTAAATAATGATCATTTGGGTCAAATATATGAAGATGGTTTAAAAAAAGAAAATGTTGAATATTTTTATACTAAAAAGAAAGAAAGCCTTCCAACAGGGACTTGTTTAATATTAATTACACCAGACACAGAAAGAACAATGTGTGCATTTTTAGGTACAGCTGGAAAAATTAATGAAAATGACATTGATACAAATTGTATCAAAAATAGTGACATTACTTTTTTAGAAGGCTATTTGTGGGATGAAGGTGCACCAAGATCTGCTTTTGATAAAGCAATAAAAAGTTCCAATAAAGTAGCGATGTCATTATCAGACCTATTTTGTGTGGAAAGACACAAGCAGCATTTCCTAGACCTTGTTAAAAATAAAATAGACATTACTTTTGCTAATGAACAAGAAATTACTTCATTAATAGATACAAAAAAATTTACAGAAGTTATTTCTTTCTGCAAACAACTAGGAAGAATTATTGTTATAACTCGTGGAGAAAAAGGAAGTATTGCTATAACTAAAAATGAAATTATCGAGTGTGAAAGTAAAAAAAATTTAAATATTGTTGATTTAACTGGTGCAGGTGATTTATTTGCAGCAGGATTTCTTCATGGCTATATTAATAACATGTCTACTAGCGAAAGCCTTGAAAGGGGCACTGAGATGTCATCACAAATTATTCAAAAAATAGGAGCAAGATTAAGTTAATTTTTTTCTTTTGTAGCTGCCCTTACCTTTTTTTGGTTTAACTACTCTTGTTTTAAATTTATTTGTTTTTAATTCTTTGGCTATAGGATTTTTTTTTTTCAAACTTTATAGCCTCCCTCAACATTGATAATAAAATTTTCATCTTGAAACATATCATTAATTTTTTTTCTTAATCTATAAATATGAGTCTCAACAGTATGAGTCTCTAGATCACCACTATATCCCCAAACTTTATTCTGTAAATCCTCTACAGTTTTGGGGTTTTGTGAATTGTGAAGAAATAAAATAATATCAATCTCTTTTTCTGTTAATTTTAAATCGATATTCTTTTTACTTATAATTCTTGAATTTAAGTTAACAATATAATCTTTAATGTTTATTTTAGACTGGCTTTTATATTTTTGTTTTATTAGATTGGTATTAATTAGTATTAATAACTTTTCAAATTTAATTGGCAAATTTTCTAAAATAAGAAAATTATTCATTTTCAGTTTATCATTTAAAAGTAATGAATTTTTTTTAGAATTCAAAATTATAAGTGTATCTAAAGCTTCAAGTTTTTTTTGGTCAAATTGATTAACAAAATCCTCTATTTTTTCATAGTTTAGAATATTAAATATAAATTTTTCATTAACCTCTAGTAAAATATTATATAGTTCGGGGAATGCAACGATACTTATGGACTGTTTAGACATCAAAACAATAATAACTTATGCTATTAAAATTAAAAGATAAAGAAACTCTGTTAATTGATGAATTTATCCTAAAATGTGCAGTTGGAAAGAATGGAATTAAAAATAAAAAAAAAGAAGGAGATAAAATAACTCCTCGTGGGTTATTTTCACTGGGAAAACTATACTATAGGGCTGATAGAGTTAAAAAACCAATCACTAAGTTGGATACAAAAAAGATAAAAAAAGATATGGGCTGGTGCGATGATCCAAAAAGTATTTTTTATAATAAGGAAATTAAAATAAATAATAAAATAAAACATGAAAAATTATTCAAAAAAAACAGCTCTTATGATTATTTTATAGTGATTAATTATAACAGCAATAAAGGAAGTGCAATTTTTATTCATCTTACAAATAACTATAAAAAAACTGCTGGATGTATTGCTTTGAAAAAAAAAGATTTATTAATCGTTTGTAAATTAATAAGTAAAAAAACAAAAATTAAAATCTTTTAATCTCTACTACCTAAAATTTTAGATCCAATTCTTACATATGTTGAATCACTTCTAATCGCTGAAATATAATCTTGAGACATCCCCATACTTAAATCCTTCAGATTTAAATCTTTGGATAAATCATTAAGTTGAGAAAAGTACTTTGATGGATTCTCCTCATTCGGAGGCAAACACATAAGTCCTATAATGTTTAAATCTAAATTAGTTTTACATTCTTTATAAAAATTTTCTAATTGATCGGGTAAAATTCCATTTTTTTGATCCTCTTTACCTATGTTTACTTGAATAAATATTTTTAATTTTTTCTTTTTTTTAGTTTGTTCTTTAGAAATCATATCTGCCAATTTATAATTGTCTAAAGTATGAATATAATCAAATAAAGGAATTGCATATTTAACTTTATTAGTTTGAAGTTTACCAATCATATGTAACTTGATGTGATGAAAATCTTGTTTAATATCTGTCCATTTGTTTGTTGCCTCTTGGACCTTATTTTCTCCGAAATTTAAATGGCCATAATTAATTAATGGTATAATTTTTTCCATAGGAAAAGTTTTAGTCACCGCAATAATCTCTGGGAAGGTTTTAATTTTTTTAAGTTCTGTTATTTTTAACTGTATTTCTTTTTGTATTCTTATTAGATTACTAACACTATCATGCATAAATTAAATTTTTACTTTATAAAAGATTTCGATAAAAATCATATCAAAAAATTGCCAAAAAATATTGCAATAATTTATAGAAATTATGATCAAAAATATGATGAAAAAGAAATTATAAGAATTAAAAAATTTTGTAGGGCTAATAGAAGGAAGTTTTTTTTAGCAAATGATATAAAGTTAGTTGATAAATTAAATTTAGATGGAGCTTATATACCATCATTTAATAAACAATTATCAGTTTTAAAATTAAAAAAAAAAAATATTTTGCTGCTAGGTTCTGCGCATAATATTAAAGAGATTAATGAAAAAAAATTACAAAAAATAGATTATTTATTTATATCTCCAATTTTTAAAGCTACAAAAAAAAATAATTATTTGGGTTTAATAAAATTTAATATTTTATCTAAAAAATTTAATAATATGGTTGTTGCTTTGGGTGGAATAAATACAGCTAATATTAATAAAATTAAAAATATAAAAAACTATGGTTTTGCATCAATTTCTTATATTAAAAATAATATTGGATACTAAAAATGATACAAAAAAGTCTTAAACAAAAAACAGATAAATTAATAAATCACTTTCAGGCTGGTAACTATAATCTTGTACTTAGGGAGTCAAAACTATTATTGAAAAAATTACCTGGAAACCCTTTTTTATACAACTTAATAGGTTCCTGTTACCAAAACTTAAACGACCTACAAACAGCAAAAATAACTTTTCAGCATGTATTGAAACTAGACAACAAAAATATAGCAGCATTTAATAATCTTGGAAACGTTTATAAGGCTTTAAAAGATTTTGAAAACGCTGAGAGCAACTTTAAATCAGCACTTAGTTTAAACCCAAAATATTTAAATGCATTAGTCAATTATGGTAGTTTAAAATATGAATTAAATTATTATGAAGAAGCAATAGAATTATATAACAAAGCAATCAGTTTTAATGATAAAATTCCAATGGCTCATTATAATTTAGGCTTAGTATACCAAAGCCTTGGTCAATTTGATAAATCAAGATTTCATTTACAAGAACTTTTAAAATTAGACCCACGTGCAACAAGGGCAGATAAAATTTTAAGTAGATTTACAAAATATGAGGTGGGTAACTCTCATATAAATACTATGGAACAAAAATTAAATGAAATTGAACTGAATGATGTTGAAAAAATAAACTTATTATTTGCATTGGGAAAGGCGTATGAAGATCTAAATGAATATGAAAAATCATTTCATTATTTAAAACAAGGTAATATTACTAAAAAGAAGCTATTAAATTACAATATCGAAAGAGACATAAAAACCTTTCAGACTCTTAAACAATTTTTTGGAAATTTCGATTTTAGTAAAATTAATAATAAAGAATTTGAAAATAAAATAATATTTATTGTTGGCATGCCTAGATCGGGAACAAGTCTGGTTGAACAAATTATATCATCTCACTCAGAAGTGTATGGTGCTGGTGAACTTCCTTATCTTGAAAACATTATGAGTAATGATTTTTTTGAGAATAAAAAACTTAATCTAGACAAACTTAAAGAGCTAAATAGTACTGATAAGTTAAAACAAATAGCTGATCGTTATAAGTCTCTTATAAATAATTTTGACTACAAAGAAGATTCTATCACCGACAAAGCTCCACTTAACTTTCGGTGGATAGGTTTAATTAAACTAATATTGCCAAATTCTAAAATAATTCATTGTGCCCGAGACCCTAAAGATAATTGTTTTTCTCTTTATAAAAATATTTTTGACGAAAACTTAGACTGGACCTATGATCAAAATGATTTATTTAAATTTTATCAAGAATATCGAGAATTAATGGATTTCTGGAAAAAGAATTTCCCTGACTATATTTATGATGTGAAATATGAAAGTTTAATCTCTAACTCTAAAGAAGAAATAGAAAATTTGTTAACTTTTTGTCAGTTGGATTGGGAACCAGAATGCCTAGAATTCTATAAAAATAAAAGAGCAATTAAAACTGTAAGCTCTGCACAAGTTAGAGAATCTTTTTATAATTCATCAATAAACTCTAATAAAAATTATGATAAATTTTTAGCTGAACTTTATTCTTCGTTAGATAAAAACTTTAAATAAAAAAAAACGGCCTCTAAAAAGAGGCCGTTTTTAAAAACTTAAATTTAGTTAAATGTTAGAATGCTAACAATAAACTTAATTCCATGTACTCAGCGCTAGCACCTGCTTGTCCAGCATCGTCGCTAGATTCTGCAAAGTGAGCTCTTACTGAAGCAGCACCAACTGTGTAAGATGCACTAACTGCATCAACAGTTTCTGTTACGTCAGCTGTTCCAGCAGTATTATCATACTCAGTGTCTTGAGTAGCTACTGATACTGATATTTCATCATTTACTTTAAAAGCCAATGAAACGGCAGTCATGTTTTGAGTAGCTTTACCTGCAGTACCTGAGTCAGTTTCACCCATTCTTAATCCAGCTGAAATTGGTCCAGTTGAATATAATACGTGAGCAACTCTAGATGTATCATCATTAGAAGCTGCAGCTGTATAATCAGTAGAAGATGCACCATAAGCTAATGTTAAACCATCCATGCCCATAGCTGAACCATCTACTTTAAAGTGATAGTCTGCAGTTGAACTTGTAACAGTCTCAGTTGTTCCTGCACCATCGCCTGAAGCAGCAGTACCACCTTTAGAATAAGCTAAAGACATACTTACTGGTCCAAATGAGTTAGAGTAACCTAACGTATCGTTAGAAGCTGCTCCAGTGATTCCAGAACCTGATACACCATTCCATACTTCTTCGTAAGCAGTTGGAAGAATGTCATCGTTTGCAACTGTTCCTTCTAATCCACCACCAACAGAGTCAAGAGATAATTTACCCATGTCTCCCATGTCCATAGTTTGGTAAGCTGAAAGAAAAGCTGATCCAAGACCATCATTGATAGTTCTAACGATAGTTACGTCAGCCCAACCAACATTTCCTGATCCACTAAATTTTAGTGAAGTATTTGCACCATACGGGTTACCAGTTACTGGGTTATTTCCTGCTCCAGTCGTATAAGTAATTTCAGACGTCCCTGAAACACTCATCTCAACCGCATTAGCAGAGAATGCAACCAAAGAACCAGCTAGAGCCGTAAGGCCTAGTTTTTTTAAATTGTTCATATATTCTCCTTATTTGTTTATATTATTAATAATATGAATAATGTTGTTTTATTACTTTTAACCAAACTTGTTATTTCTAATTTGTTTTTTAGGCTTTTTTTTTTGTTTTGTTGTAAAATTGCAACATTTTTGAGGAATTAGGGTTTTTTCCTCTATTATTAGGGGCAAATCAAAAAAAGTGGGGTTTAAAAACTGCAATTTTACTTTAAAATTTAGCATAAGTTGTTATCAACAGTAATTATTATATTCAAATGCTAAGATTAATCAAATCATTACTAAAAGTTTTATCATTTTCCTCTCTGATAGCATGTTTTCTTTTATTCAATTCCTGTGGTGTTTATAAAAAAACTGGAAGGGATAACCCAGTAAATGATGCCGATAAAAGAAGAAAAAATATGGAGGAAGGACGAGGTATAACTCTTGGTGGACTTGGAAAAAATAAAGGTGGGGACTTTGTTTTTGCATCTTCGAATGAAATGTGGAGAGCTGCAATTAGCATCTTAGACTTTGTTCCTCTATCAAGTGCAGATTATGGTGGCGGTATATTAATCAGTGACTGGTATACGGATGATGAGAGTTCTTCAGAATCTTACAAGATAACTGTTGTATTTCTTTCAAACGAAATTAGAGCTGATGGTTTAGATGTTAAAGTACATAAAAAAATATGTAGTAGCAGTAATTCATGTAAAGTCATTGAGCAAAAATCAAACCTTAATAGAGAAATTAAATTGGCTATATTAAAAAGAGCTGCAAGAATTAAGACTGATGATAGAAAAAAAATTAAAGAAAGTGATCGTTCATTTAATAAAGATATCAACACTGATAGACAATAGTAAAAACATTAAACCTTTATATACACATTGAGCAGATATAATTTTAAAGTTATAGAAGACAAATGGCAAAAATATTGGCAACAAAACAATATTTTTAAGTCAAAGGTTGACTATAATAAAAAAAAATTTTATTGCCTTGAGATGTTCCCTTATCCTTCTGGGAAAATCCACATGGGTCATGTAAGGAATTACACTATTGGAGATGTTCTTGCTAGATACAAAATTATGCAGGGATATAATGTACTACATCCAATGGGTTGGGACTCTTTTGGTATGCCTGCTGAAAATGCAGCAAGGCAAAATAATTTAGACCCTAACGAGTGGACTCAAAAAAATATTCAAGTTATGAAGTTGCAGTTAAAAAAACTTGGACTATCTATTGATTGGGACAGAGAAATTTCAACCTGTTCAAGTGAATATTATAAACATCAGCAACTATTTTTCCTTGAACTTTATGACAAAGATTTAGTCTATAGAAAAGAAAGTTACGTAAATTGGGACCCTATTGATCAAACTGTTCTAGCTAATGAGCAGGTAATTGATGGAAAAGGATGGAGATCTGGGGCACCTGTTGAAAGAAAAAAACTCAACCAATGGTTTTTTAAAATTTCAAAATTTTCAGAAGAACTATTGAATGGTCTTGATACTTTAGACCAATGGCCAAATAAAGTTAAGATAATGCAAAAAAATTGGATTGGTAAATCTCTCGGTTGTGAAGTTGATTTTAAAGTTGAAGGTAATACAGAAATTAAATCAGTAAAATGCTTTACCACTAGACCTGACACATTATTTGGTTTCTCTTTTTTAGCCTTGTCTGTAGATCACCCTATTTCCAGATATTATGAAAAAAATGATGAATTTATTTTATTTAGAAAGAATTGCTCTAAAACGGGAACCACAGAAGAGTCTATTGCTCAAGCTGAAAAAATTGGTTTTAAAACTGAATTAATCGCGACAAACCCTTTTGATAAAAATATAAAAGTGCCTGTTTATTTTGCAAACTTTGTACTGATGGACTATGGGTTTGGAGCAGTTTTTGGTTGTCCGGCACATGACCAAAGAGATTTAGATTTTGCATTAAAATATGACCTTGATGTAAAAACAGTAGTTAAGCCTATAAATGAAAATAATGAATTTAAGATTAAAAATGAAGCTTATACTGGACCAGGCACAATTTTTAATTCTAAGTTTTTAAATGGCTTAAAGGTCCCAGAAGAATCTATTGCAGAAGCAATTAAACTGTTAGAAGAAAAAAAATTAGGTAAAAAAAAGATTAATTTCAGACTAAAAGACTGGGGTATTTCTAGACAAAGATACTGGGGTTGCCCAATCCCTATCGCCTATAACAAAAATAACAAAATAGTTAAAATACCTGAGGACAAATTACCAATAAAATTACCTGAAAATATAGATTTGAACACTAAAGGCAACCCACTGGATCATCAAAAAGATTGGAAAAAAATGCTTATTGATGGTGAAGATTGCACTATAGAAACTGATACGCTTGATACATTTGTTGACTCTTCTTGGTATTTTTTAAGATTTTGCTCACCACAAAATAATGATTGTGGATTCAATATTGATGAAGCAAATTACTGGATGCCTGTTGATCAGTACATAGGTGGTGTTGAACATGCCATTTTGCACCTCCTATATTCTAGGTTTTTTGTAAAAGCATTAAAACATAAATATGAAAAACTTAAAACTTCAGAACCATTTATGGGACTTTTTACTCAAGGTATGGTTTGTCATGAAACTTATAAAGACCAAAACAATAATTGGTTAAATCCTGAAGAAATTTTCTCAGATGATGGTAAAAAATATTTTAAAAAATCGGATCCCAACGAAAAAGTTATAGTTGGACCAATTGAGTCTATGTCAAAATCAAAAAAAAATACAATAGATCCTGAAAAAATAATCCAAGAATATGGAGCTGATGCTGTTAGATTGTTTATATTATCTGATAGTCCCCCTGAAAAAGATGTTCAATGGTCAGAAGAAGGAATTTCTGCAGCTTATAAATTTATACAAAAATTTTGGCTAATGCATAATAAAATTCAAAACAACTCAAAAAAATTTATCATTTTTAATGAAGAGCTAGAGGAATTTACAAATCATACAATTAACAAAATAAATTCAAATTTAGAGAGATTTAGGTACAATGTGTTAATAGCAAATTTTCATGAAATTTACCATTATTTCAATAAGGTTACCAATAATGAGGATTGGGGGAAAAATTTTATTGATAACTATTTGAAAATATTAAAAATTATGAGCCCAGTAACTCCCCATTTCGCAAATGAGTGTATTAAAGATTTCACCTCCGAAAAAGAAACTGTGTGGCCTGAAGTTGATAAAAAATATCTTAATACTAAAAAATATAATATTGTTGTACAAATAAATGGAAAAAAAAGAACTTTAATTACTACAGAAAAAGAACTTGAACAAGAAGAACTTGTGGAAAATATAAAAAATACAAAAGAAGTTAAAAAATTTTTAGAAGAAAAAGAAATAACTAAAATAATATTTATAAAAAATAAATTAATAAATTTAATTTTAAGATGAAAATAAAAAAAATTATACTTATTTTAATGATGTTCGTGACAACAGGTTGTGGTTACCAAGCTATATATGCAACAAATGATAAAATAAATTATTCAATAAGTGAAATAATAGAAACTGGTGATAAAAAAGTTAATAGAAAAATAAAATCAAAAATAAACCTTAAAAAAAAAGATAGCTTAACGAAATATATCTTAATTATAAATAGCAAAAAGAATAATGAAGTAGTCGGAAAGGATGGAAGTGGGAATACAATTGTTAATAAAATTTCAATAGAAGTTAATGTAATACTGACAGATTCCAGTGATACGAGTCTTATTATTAAAGAAAAAAATTTTGAAGCAAGCTTCACGTATAATAACACTGGGAGCAAGTTTGAATTGGCTCAATATATAAGCATAAGAGAAACGAATTTGATTGATCAAATTCAAGAAGACATAATGTTTTTTCTAAATTCTTAATAAATGATTATTAAACAATTTGAATTAAATAAACTTAATATAGAAAAAAATAAAATTTTTTTATTTTATGGTGAAAATCAAGGCCACAAAAATCAAATAATAGAACAAATTTTTAGAAAAAAATTTAAAGAAAGCACCCATCACTATGAAGAAAATGATGTTCTAAATAATAAAGAAATTTTTTTTAATAATATTCTATCAAAATCTTTCTTTGAAAATGAAAAATTAATAATTATAAATAGAGCTACTGATAAAATAAAAGATATTATTGAAGAGGTTATAGAAAAGAATATCGAAGATTTAACTATAGTTTTAAACTCTAATACATTAGAAAAAAAATCAAAAATTAGATCTTTTTTTGAAAAAAATAAAAATACATTTTGTGTAGCTTTCTATGAAGACAATAACCAAACTTTATCAGGTATAGTAAATAATTTTTTTAGGTTAAATAAAGTTCCTATTTCTCAACAAGCAATTAACTTGATAGTTCAAAGAGTTAGAGGGGATAGACAAAATTTAAATAATGAACTTGAAAAAATAAAAAGTTTTTTAAAAAATCGAAGTAAAATAGAAACACGAGATTTGCTAAAACTTACAAATTTAGCAGAAAATTATAATGTTTCAGAATTAATTGATTGTTGTTTAGCTAAAAATAAAAAAAAAACTATCAACATATTAAATGAAAATAATTATACCTTGGAAGATTGCATTCTAATAATTAGAACTTTTTTGATGAAATCTAAGAGATTAATAAAATTATGCAAATGCTTTGATGAAACAAAAAATATTGATGAAGTTATTTCAAGTTTTAGACCGCCTATATTTTGGAAGGAAAAAGAAATTGTAAAACAACAAATTAAAAATTGGTCATATAAAGATGCTGAAAGCTTAGTTTTTCAAATAAACGAAACAGAACTATTAATCAAAAAATACTCAAATAATTCCTTAAATATTTTATCAGATTTTATAATTGATAAAGCGTCACCAATTAATAGTTAGACTTAATAATTTCAATAATTTTATTTAGTTGATCAATATCCTTATATTCAAATGTAATTGAACCACTATTGTTTTTTTTGTTTTTAATTGAAACATTTAGACCAATTTGTTCGATAATTGAGGATTGAAGTGATTTTAAATTTGGATCTTTAGAAGTTTTGAGTGATTGTTTTTTAATCTTAAAAATTCTCACAAAATTTTCTGCTTGTCTAACAGAAAGTTTTTTTTCAATAATTTTTTTTGCGACGAATTCAGCATTATCCAATCCTACTAAAATTTTAGCATGTCCCGCAGATAAACTCTTATTTTCAATTAACTTTAAAACTTCATGTGGCAATCCTAACAATCTCAAAAAGTTTGTTATATAACTTCGACTTTTTCCAATAAATTTTGCAACTTTTTCTTGATCATAAGAAAAATCATCAATTAAGCGTTGATAGCCACGGGCTTCTTCTAGTGCATTTAAATCGTTTCTTTGAATATTTTCAACAATTGCGAATTCTAGAGATTTTAAATCATCAGCTTCAGTAATAACTACTGGTACCTCATGCAAACCTGCTTTTTGTGCAGCAAGCCATCTTCTTTCTCCTGCAATTATTTCATATTTTTTTTTATCTTCTTCAGATTTTCTTACAATAATTGGTTGGATTATTCCGCGTTCTCTTATCGAGCTCGTTAAATCATTTAAGCTTTCTTCATCAAATATTTTTCTAGGTTGAAATTTATTACTGACCAAATCACTTATCAATAATTTGTTAACACTTATCTCAGACTTAGTTTCACCAATAAGTGATGATAGGCCTCTACCTAGTCCTTTTTTGATTTTATTTGTATCCATTATGCTGCGCTCCCTATTTTGCCTTCTTGATTAATAAATTCATCAGTAAAGCTAAAATATGATTTACTACCTGGGCAAGCCTTGTCATAAATTAATACTGGCATCCCATGAGATGGAGCTTCTGACAATCTAACATTTCTAGGTATTACTGTTTCATAAACTTTATCATTAAAATAGTCTCTAGCTTCTTTCTCTACTTGAGAAGAAAGTTTGTTTCTTTTGTCATACATGGTTAAAAGTATTCCTCTAATTTTTAAATCAGGATTTAAACTTACTTTGATTCTCTCTATAGTTTTCATTAACTGTGTCAGGCCCTCTAAGGCAAAAAATTCTGTCTGTAATGGCACTAATAGTGAGCTAGAAGAAACTAAGGCCATAACCGTTAATAAGCTTAGTGATGGCGGACAATCAATTAAAATATAATCATATAGACCTCTAGAATCATTCAAATATGCGGCTAGTTTGACCTTTAAAATAAAGGCTCTTTCATTATCATTAGCAGTTTCTACTTCTAATCCTGATAAATCTACATTTGAAGTAACAATATCTAGATTTTCAAATTGTGTTTTCTTAATCACCTGCAGAATTGTCTTTGTTCCATTCAATACTCCATAAATTGTGTCACTCGAATTTTCTAGGTTTGACAATCCAAGTCCTGTAGTTGCATTGCCTTGTGGATCAAGATCGATTACCAAAATTTTCTTCTCTTGTTTTGCTAAACCAGCTGCAAGATTTATTACAGTTGTTGTTTTTCCAACTCCACCCTTTTGATT
>TARA_B110001450_G_scaffold1758_1_pt1 | contig 12253 bp, 9 predicted proteins | sample TARA_B110001450 | Tara Oceans TARA_B110001450 (sample SAMEA4396538) | marine metagenome | biome: Polar Biome; feature: [SRF] surface water layer (ENVO:00010504); material: water (ENVO:00002006), including particulate matter (ENVO:01000060) such as... | depth 5 m | reverse complement strand
GGACTAAAGCCATAGGCCAAAACAGCTAGCCGTTGCAGACTTTGCTGCTCGCTTTCGATCTCTCGCTGCAGGGTTATGAGCTGAGGACACAGGGCCAGCGCTGTGGAGAGCGAGAGCGAGGGTTCAATACCCCATATCTGAGCCTGACTGTTACAACAGATAACCTGATGCCGATTTTTTTGACGGCAGATAACCGCGGCGGCTTGATCCTCTGCCGTGGGGGGTAATGACTCCAGAGGCAGCAGCGGAAAATATAGGTACAACCATTGTGATTGCGGCGAGTCGGCGTCCTTTTTTAAGCTGACATTATTCCCTGTCTTTTTCTGTCGGTGCGGTCGCAAACGCTAGGTGTGAAGATAGAGAGTGGGTTGTTTTATGGGTACTCTGTGAACTGATTCCTGTATCTGCGGATACAGAGTATTGACCGGTAACTGGGTCAACATTGTGCGCTGTGACGATGCTTCGCCAAGGGCTAGTTGAATACTTGCTCCCGGAGCGCTGCCGCGTAATTTGCGCAGTGTGAGACTGAGACAGTTGACTCTGTGACTGCTAACGTCTAAACGTAAAATAGCTGGTGAGGGCGCTGTGCCTGTCTTGCTTGAGCTGAATAAGAAAGCGGCACTGTTACTACCTGATGCGGCAAGTTGTAGTTTGCGCAGAGCCTTGTAGGGTGGGGGTTGTTTGCCGTTCCAGGCACAGAGTAAGGCGCCGCTGCGGATAGATTGCTCTGCAGCCCAGAGCCATTCTTGAGGACTTTTACTGCGAACAATTAAGAGTCGGTGTAGGGCGATTCCGGCGGCAGCCAAACTGGGTGCGTAGGGTTGATAGGGCGGGTCGAGCCAGACACATAGCTGCTCTTTGCCACTGTAATGCCTGAGCATGGGCAGTAGTAGCGTCAGCTCGCCGATACCTGATTGCTGGGTTAGTAATTCAGTTAAGGCACCCACAGGCCAACCGCCATGCAGCAACCGGTCCAAAGGTTTATGGCCTGTCGTTATGGTGCGGCGTGTTGAACTCTGGCTGCCACCGCGCCAGATGTCTTGGCGCGTCAGCAGTCTAGTAATGTTGTCGGTATTGGGCATAGTGCTGAGATTAAGTTATTTTGCTAAGTACTGTTAATATATACAGTACTTAGCAAAATGTCACTCTTAAATTAAGTGTCATTTAAAACTGCGCAAACTCAATACAGCGAGAGGTTTATATTGCGGGAATCTGGTAAAGACTACCTTGACTGGCTCTTTTAGTTTGCCCTGTAAAGAGACCGTGACAAACTGAAAAATAGTTATACTAGCCCCATTACCTTACCGATTACACGCAGCCCCAAAAATGCAGTAAAGATAAACACTGCCGCACCTAAGATGTTCGCTGTGCGGCTGTTGGCATAGTCTCCCAGTAGGTCTCTGTGGTTCATGGCAAATAGCAGGAAGCCGGTGACGATTGGTAGCAGCAGACCATTGGCAAACTGGGCCAGTAAAATAATCTTGATGGGCTTAATATCCGCCAGCGCAAAACCAGCTCCAATGATTAAGACGCTCAGGCTAATCCAGCGAAAGGCTCTGAGTTTAGACTCTCCGGTAAGCTGACTAATGTCCGACAGTGCATAAGCTGTCGCCAATGGGGCTGTGATGGCGCTGCTTAGACCTGCGGCAAACAGGCCGATACCCATCAAGTATTTGGCCCAGGAGCCAAACAGCGGTTCAAATTGAATCGCCATTTCGTTGGCACTGTTAACGCTAATGCCCTTGGCAAAGAGGCTGGCCGAGGCAGTCGACACAATCAGCACTGCGATCAGCCCGCCGAGTCCAATCGAGAGTATGGTGTCCGCTTTGGCGGCCTGTAAATCCTTGGCGCCAGACCAACGATTCTTGGCAGCCGAGGCATGCAGAAACAGATTGTAAGGCACTACAGTGGTGCCAATTAGCGCGATAATCGTCAATAGACTGCCGCTGGGCATGCTGGGTTTAAACATGCCGCTCAGCATGGCACCTAGGTCCGGCTTGACGACAATGAATGTCAATACAAAAGCGATTGCCATAAGCAATACTAGCGCCACTAATAGACGTTCGATCTGCTGGTAATTACCCTTTATCAGGATCAGGCCAGAGAGTAATACTAACACGACGATGGCGCTGCGAAAGGCGCCGGGTATTATAGCGTCAACCCCCAGCGCTGCACCTGCTAGATTGCCGGCCTCAAAGGCTGAGTTACCCGCAAAAAGGGCAATCCCGATGAGTAGTATTAGGGGCCATTTCCAGGCTGAATGTCGCAGTGCGTCGAGGAGTACTTCGGCAAGACCTTTTTGTGTCACAGTGCCCAATCTAGCGGCCATTTCCTGCAAAATAATGGTAGCCAAGGTAGCAAATAGCAGTGCCCACAGCAGGGCATAGCCGTAGTTTGCCCCCGCGAGTGTAGAGGTTGTCACCGTCCCCGGACCTATAAATGCTGCAGTAACTAGTACTCCAGGACCCAATCTTTTTACCCGCTCAAACATAATGGTGATCCAATAAAAGGGTGCCAGTCCGTCAATGCTCAATCAATTCAGCATTTTAGTGAGGCAGTATAAGTGTGAATTGCATAGTAAGTTTCTGAGTTAAAGCCGTGCGGGCTTAAAGACCAGCAAATGTTACGTGATTTTTGGCGCTGGTGTTACAGTATGGTTTCTTTTTTGTGGACTAGGCCTGTCTTGACTCATTCGACTGTTGAGAAAACTATTGATCCCTCTTGGTCTATGTACGGGGCATCGCTTATCACTGTCCTGCAGGTCGCTGAGCAGTTTGGTGTCAGTTCACAGACGCTGCTTGATGAAGTTGGTATCGGAGCAGAAGAGCTTAATATTCCCGACCGCCGGTTTCCGGTTAACCGCTATTTCAGGCTACTTCAGTTGGCGGCAACTGCCGCTGACAATCCAGATATTGGTCTGTCTTTGGGCCGTGTAGGCTTTCTTAAGGGGCTTAATCTACAACTCTACATGGCGACAGTCTGTCGCTCCTTAAAAGATTATCTCAACCTGATTCCAAGTGTACTCAAATTACGGGGTGATATTGGTCAAATGACAGCCCATCGGAACCTTGATTTGATTGAGTTACGCTGGGAACCTCTGCTGCCAGAGACTGGAGCAAGACGGTTTTTAAGCGATGAAATGCTGTCCGCGTCGGCGAGTATTATTAGCTCACTCTGCGTGCTGCCTGTGAATGTGCTGAAGGCTAATTTAAGCTATGCACAGCCTAATGACCTATCACTTTTACAGGAGACCTTCGGCACTAATCTAAGCTTTGAGCAGCCTTACAGCAGTCTGTTTTTTACTAGTGAAGCGCTCAATTACCCAATGCTGCAACAGGATTATCAGGAGGGGCCGGATCACAGGCATCCGTTTCGTGATTTTTTTGTCGATGACGACCCCTCAGATCAGCTGCTGTCGAGCCTGAAGCAGTCTATTGCTCAGTATCTGCCGGAGGGTGAGGTGACGATTGATAAGTTAGCGAGTAAGCTCAATATTTCACGGCGCACATTGCAGCGCCGTTTATCTGACCGCGATACTAATTTTTTAAATGTGTTGCAGGAGGTGCGCTCAAGAGTTTCACAGCGCTATCTACTAGACAACCGTCTGGCAATTACCGAAATTGCTTTTCTGCTCGGTTATGCGGATCAGGGGTCGTTTTCCAGTGCATTTAAAAGCTGGCATGGGGTTTCGCCGCGGGAGTATCGGCGCAGCTAAAAGGTCGTTTGGCATTTATTCCGATGAAGTTGGCACTGTTGCACTTGCCGATCGGCCCTCCGGTGCCTAACATCTAGGGCAGCTGAGCGATTTAAAATACATCAATTGCATCTAATAGGAGTAGTTATGTCTCTTGACTTTGATAGCGCACGATTACCCAATAAGGCCTTGACCTCAGAACACCATGAATGGCGAGCTCAATTGCGACGTTTTGTTGATCGTGAAGTGATGCCCTATGCTGAGGAGTGGGATGAAAATGGCGCTATTCCCGATGAGTTGTGGTCTAAGTCTGCCGCTGTTGGTTTGCTGGGGTTAGGTTTTCCTGAAGAATTTGGTGGTATCACAGAAGGCATAGATATCTGGCACAGTATTATACTCAATGAAGAAATGGCACGGATTGCAGTGGGCGGGGTTGCCGCCACGTTGTTGGTCCATGGTATTGGTTTGCCGCCGGTGATTAACTTTGGCAGTGAGGCAATCAAACAACTAGTGGCTCCGCCGGTGCTGGCTGGTACCAAGCGAATTTCTCTGGCAATTACCGAACCTAGTGGCGGTTCGGATGTAGCACAGTTGCAAACTACGGCGCGTCTAGACGGTGATCATTATGTAGTCAATGGCTCCAAAACCTATATTACTGGGGGCATGAACGCCAACTGGTTTACCACTGCGGTGCGTACGGGTGGCGATGGCGCTGGTGGTGTTTCGGCGCTGTTGATTTCTGCTGATCTTGAGGGTGTCTCTCGTACCTCATTGGATAAAAAGCAGGGGTGGTGGTGTTCGGATACAGCTACTATTTATTTTGACAATGTTCGGGTGCCCATTGCCAATCTGTTGGGTCAAGAGAACAGCGGATTTAGCGTTATTATGCGTAATTTTAATTCTGAGCGGTTGTCTATGTCTGCTGCGATGGAGGCGTATTCTAGGGTCTGTTTGGAAGATTCTGTGGCTTGGGCCCGCGAGCGAAAAACCTTTGGTCAACGGCTGGCAGACCATCAGGTTATTCGACATAAAATTGCCGAGATGAAGCAGCGTATTAATGCGACTCAAGCGTACCTTCAATTGGTGTGCCATGAGGTGGCGGCTGGTAACGAAAACGCAGGAGATATTGCTATGTTAAAAGTGCAGTGCAGTCAGACTATGGAATACTGTGCCCGTGAGGCTATGCAGATTTTGGGAGGCATCGGCTACATGCGCGGTAGTCGTGTGGAGCGTATCTACCGAGAAGTGCGAGTGAATGCCATCGGTGGTGGTTCTGAAGAAATTATGCGTGATCTGGCCGCTCGCCAGTATGGATTATAACTATGACTGATCAAACACTGTCTACGGACAAACCCACTCTCTGGCACTGCCATAATTCAAGATCATTGCGCGCGCTCTGGGCCCTTGAAGAATTGGATATGGATTACGAGGTGATCGAGCTACCGTTTCCTCCGCGGTTTTTTCAAAAAGATTATCTAGGCGTTAATAGTTTGGGTACGGTTCCCTACTTCGTTGATGGTGATAGCCATATGACTGAGTCCTCGGGTATCTGTCATTATTTGATTGAGCGCTACCAGCGTTATGATTTCGGCCTAAAGGCGTACCATCCCGAGTTTGCCGATTATCTCAATTGGCTCTATCACAGTGATGCAACGCTGACCTTTCCGCAAACCATTGTCTTGCGTTATACGCTCCTAGAGCCACCAGAACGGAAGTTACCGCAGGCGGCAGAAGACTATGGCAACTGGTATATCGCGCGTCTGCGCAGACTAAATGCACATATTCAGGGTCGTGAATTTCTCTGTGACAACCGCTTCACAGTGGCTGATATTACTATTGGCTATGCTCTTTATCTTGGCGAACTGCAGGGCTTTTCTGAGCGCTATACGCCCGATGTTAGAGACTATTTAGCACGATTAAAAGCTCGGCCGGCCTTTGCTAAGGCGTCTGCTATTGGTGCAGATAAAAGTAACTTCAAATAATTTTTTACGCCCCCCGTGACAATAGGTGACAGTATGATTTTTACCCCGGAGCATGAAGCGATTCGCGCCACAGTTGCCCAGTTTATTGATAAGGAAATTAATCCCTTTTGCGATCAGTGGGAGGAAGAGGGTATCTTTCCTGCACACAAGGTGTTCAAGAAGTTAGGTGATCTTGGGCTGCTGGGTATTTCCAGGCCTATTGAATTTGGTGGTATGGGCTTAGATTACAGTTACCAGACTGTCTTTGCCGAGGAGCTGGGTCGTATCCGCAGTGGTGGCGTTGGTATGGCGCTGGGTGTGCAGACAGACATGGCCACGCCAGCACTGGCCAATCATGGTACTGATCAGTTACGGCGTGAATTTTTAATGCCGGCCATTGCCGGAGATATGGTCTGCTCGGTGGCGGTGTCTGAGCCACATGCGGGTTCCGATGTATCGGCGATTAAGACCACCGCGATCAAAGATGGCGATGACTATATTATTAATGGTACCAAAATGTGGATTACTAATTCCACGCAGGCTGACTTTATTTGTCTGCTGGCGAACACCAGTGACAATGGCCCACATGCGAACAAGTCGCTAATTATTGTGCCGATGAATCTACCGGGTATTTCGCTGTCAAAAAAACTCAATAAATTAGGTATGCGCTCATCGGATACAGCGCAGATTTTCTTTGATGATGTGCGTGTGCCTCAGCGCCACTTGATTGGAGAGGAGGGCGCTGGCTTTCGCTACCAAATGGAACAGTTTCAAGAGGAGCGAATCTATGCGGCAGCGGGTAATTTAAAAATGCTGGAGTTTGTAATCAACGATACTATCGAATACACCAGACAGCGGCAGGCGTTTGGCAAGTCGATTTTGGATAATCAGGTGGTGCACTTCCGTCTGGCTGAGTTGCAAACAGATGTGGCCTGCTTACGGGCACTGACCTACGACGCGGTTGAGGGTTACATCAATGGCGAAGACGTGACATTAAAAGCGTCTATGGCTAAATTAAAGGCTGGTCGACTTTCCCGCGAGGTGACAGATAGCTGCCTGCAGTACTGGGGCGGTATGGGTTATATGTGGGACAACCCGGTATCTCGCGCATATCGTGACGGTCGCTTGGCGTCGATTGGCGGCGGTGCAGACGAGGTAATGTTGGGAATTATTAGTAAGCACATGGGTACCTTGCCGGCCCGCAACAAGCGCTAAGAGGTTTGTCCACTAGTTGGTTGGACGGCCTTAAACAAGTTGATATGGTGCCTCGCGGATAGTGCATTGCTAGTCTGGGATTAAAAAATGCCCGACCGTCGCAGCAGCAGGGCATTTGAATCGGTTCTAGGCTGATACCTAAGCTAGGATTGGCGCCAACTTCATCGCAATACCCATATCACCTTGAATCTTTAATTTACCTGACATAAACGCGGACGTGCCGTCGAGCTTACCATCCGCCATATCCATAAAATTTGCTAAGCTGAGCACCATAGTACAGGCGGCTTCAGCATCGTCATTATTGATGACATTTGGGACCTGAGATGCGTCGAGGACCAAGATACCCTCATCGCCGAAATCAAACTTTAAGATAGCACCCAAACCACAGTCTTCACCTACTTTCTCTTTTAAACCCGCTGTGACTAATTCCAATGACATAACTATTCCTCTATTGACCTGTGAAAAGCGCCTAATTTGGCACCGATTTAAAGAAGTGACAGTGTTACTGTAAAAATATATTCCTACAAACACAAGTTAATTATCCTTGCGGCCAGGATGGCTTCTGGAAATACCTCTGTCTTGTCACTCGCATGACAGCTATGCACGGCCGCCGCTCTTTTCAAGGCCAGCGCTGTGTATTAGCCGCTCTGGTGGCCTAAGAGGTGAGCGCTGGGCGACAAAAGCGGTGAATGGCGGTATTTAGCGTTAAGGGGGCCCTCCTTGGCTAGACAACTAAGCGGCGCGTGCAGTAATTTGGTGGCTAAGCTAACCCCGATTTATCATTATTACTCGAAGGGAACAATAACCATGAGCTTGAAATCATTTATCCTGTCTGCGGTTTAGGCTAACAACGCAGATGCTGCGTAGACATCAGTAGGACAACAACAAGAATATAATAGTAGGCAAAGCCACAATGATTCAAACCCACGCAAAATTAGGGCCAGAAGCTTCACCAAGAGCGATGGGTGTCCTGTTGTTTCTAACGTTGCTTAATATTCTCAATATGGTCGATCGAACCCTAATCACCAGTTTTGGTACGGCGATTATTGCCGATCTCCGTCTAAGTGATTCTCAATTTGGCCTGTTAACAGGGCCAATCTTTGTTTTCTTTTATTCCATTATGGGTCTATTTATGGGCGCCCTTGCTGACCGTGTGCACAGACCTCGGCTTATTGCAGCGGGTCTTGTGTTATGGAGCGCCCTTACCGCAGTGTCGGGTATGGCCAAAAGTTTTGCGCACATCGGTATTGCGCGTTTGTTTATCGGTGTCGGCGAATCGGCGATGGCACCGTCTGCTCTATCAATGATTGCCGATATGTTTCCAAAGGCAAAGCGAGGGACCGCAACCGGTATCTATTATCTCGGTGTGCCCCTGGGGGCGGGAGGTAGTTTTATTGTTGCCGGCATTTTCGGGCCTATTATTGGCTGGCGTAACTGCTTTTTCGTCTTGGGTGCCATGGGGCTATTATTGGCGTTACTGCTGTTGCTAGTGCGGGATCCCAAGCGTGGCGCTATGGAGGAGGGACCAGCGATCGTTGAAGGAGATCAGGCTGATGATTTAGTGAGTGGCAATTGGCGACACATCATTATTGATGTCTATTTGGTAGTGAAATCTACGCCCGCGCTTTTGTGGACGATGATCGGTGCGGTTTTTTTACACATACCAATGGGTGCAGGTCAGTTTGCTATTGTTTGGCTTGAGCGAGAGAGAGGCTTTGGTGTGGGTGAAATAAGTGCTGTCTACGGTCTTATCTATATTGTCTTTGGTACTGCAGGCACGTTTTTAGGCGGCATTCTCAGTGACTGGTATCAGGCTCGATTTAAGGGCGGGAGAGTTCGGTTCTTAGCCTATTTAATGCTGGGCATTGCACCCTTGCTGGTTTCTTTCCGCTTTGTTGATCCCTCATCGTCACTATTTTATATGGGTATGGCCGCGGGGATGTTCAGTGTCAGCTCTTTTTATGGCCCAGCGTTTTCAACGGTACAGGACCTTACGCCAGTGCGATTGCGTGGTGTAATGGTTGGCCTTTTACTGGTGGCCTGTAATCTCCTCGGTATGGGTATTGGGGCGATGATGACGGGCATTCTCAGTGATGTTTTTTCGGCGAATCATATTATTGAGCCTCTAACCAAGGCGTTATTAACCGCTGATGTTCTAGCCTGGGTCGCGCCGGCTAGCTTTATTATCGCTTCGATTCACATCGAAAGGCAAAAAGCTAAAAGTTTATGACCCCCGCTGAGGCGATAATAATTGGCGCGTACGGGTATGTTACTGGCATCGAATCCAAAGAGAAAAGACTCATCGCAACGTACTATACCCCTTCGATGTGTTCCCTCAGCGGCTGGTTTTAGGCGCGGGGATTTGAGAGTTTTGCAGAGGCGATGTAATGACTGATCAATCTATCCGTATCGCAGGGGCCAGTGGCTTTTGGGGTGACGCGGCCCGAGCGACACCGCAGCTTTTAAACGAGGGCGATGTGGACTTTATTGTCTATGATTATCTGGCCGAAATTACCATGTCAATTATGGCGCGGGCGCGAGCTAAAAACCCAGATTACGGTTATGCGCTAGATTTCATTACGGCCGCCATGCAGCCCAATCTTCAAGAGATCGCCCGCCAGGGTGTCAAAATCGTATCCAATGCTGGCGGTGTCAATCCGCAGGCCTGTGCCAATGCTCTGCGTGAATTGATTGCAGAGACGGATCTGGATCTCAGAGTCGCCTGTGTGATGGGTGACGACATGATTGACCAATGTAATGCTCTGGCAGCTCAGGGCATTACCGAGATGTTTACAGGAGCCGAATTCCCTGCGGTCGGGAATGTGGCTAGTATCAATGCTTATTTGGGCGCGTTCCCGGTGGCTAAAGCACTCCAAGAGGGCGCCGATATTGTGGTGACAGGCCGCTGTGTTGACAGTGCGGTTACTTTGGGCGCCTGTATTCATGCCTTTGGCTGGGGTCGTGATGACCTCGATAAACTGGCCATGGGCTCGTTGGCCGGGCATATTATTGAATGCGGCCCGCAGGCCACTGGTGGCAATTTTACCGATTGGGAATCTGTACCTAGCCTCGAAACAATTGGTTATCCAATTGCCGAAATCGGTGCTGATGGCAGCTTTGTTTGCTCCAAGCCTAAGGGTTCGGGGGGCATTGTTACTCGTGCGACCGTTGCCGAGCAGCTAGTTTACGAAATTGGTGATCCGCAAGCTTACATACTACCAGATGTAGTCTGCGATTTTGCCAATGTTGAGATTGAGCAGATCGGTGAGAATTTGGTTCGCGTAACCGGTGCTGTCGGCCTCCCTGCACCAGACACTTACAAAATCTGCGCCACGTACGCCGATGAGTTTCGCGGCGGTACCAACATGACCTTCTATGGGATCGATGCCGACCGCAAGGCGCAGAAGCTTGCCGACGCTATTTTTGTGGCGGCGCGACGCACCTTAAGGCAGCTTGCGCTACCTGACTTTAGCGAGACCAGTGTAGAGATTATAGGCGCTGAAAGTCAGTATGGCTGCGCTGCAACAGTGACTCACTGCCGTGAGGTGGTACTCAAGATTGCGGCCAAACACGCCGTTGCCGCAGGCGTTGGCATTATGCTCAAGGAGGCCGTGGGGCTTGGATTGGCGACACCGCCTGGCCTATCGGGTTTTGCCGGCGCGCGGCCCAGTCCATCGCCCGTGGTACGCCTTTTCTCTTTTGCTATGGCCAAGGGTACTGCCAAGGTTCAGGTTGAGCTAGACGGCGTTACCTTCGACGTCCCCGATACCGCCGGAGTCGCTTTAGATTACGAGGCTATCTCTCGCCCCGATACACCGGCAGCGCCGACCGGGGAATTGACCGAAGTGCCGTTGATAAATTTAGCTTGGGCACGCAGTGGCGATAAAGGTGACAAGTCTAATATCGGTGTCATCGCACGACAGCCTGAGTATCTTCCTTATATTTATGCGGCGCTCTCTGAACAGTCGGTGTTTGAGCGATTTGAGCACTTTTTACCCGCTGGTGCGACGGCTGAAAAATCTGTGGAGCGTTACCTGATGCCCGGTACCGATGCGATTAATTTTTTGATTCATGATGTGTTGGGCGGTGGTGGCATGGCCAGTATCAGAAATGATTCTCAAGGCAAAGGCTACGGGCAGTTGTTGTTAGCGGCCTCAATTCCGGTTAGTGCAGAGATTGCTAGCCAGGTTTCAATAATTAAGTAACAGCAGCGGACGGAGACAGCCCAATGGCAGTATTTGCCTCAAAAATAAACACCCAATCAGAGACATTTTTGCGACAACGTAACGAAATGCTCGCGCTGATCGAAAAGCTGAATGAGCTGAATGGCCGCGGTCGGGCTATCTCTGAAAAGCGCAAGCCGCGTTTTGATGCGAGAGGTCAGCTAACCCCCCGTGAGCGTCTTGCTAGGTTGCTTGATCCTAGCATGCCTTTTTTGGAGATCGGCAATATCGCTGGTTATATGTTGGATACCAAAGTGGAGGCTAAATCTATTCCCGGCTCCACGGTCATTGCGGGCATTGGTTTTATTTCCGGTGTGCGATGCATGGTCGTGGTCGATGATAGCGGTATTTTGGCGGGTTCAATGACGACGGCTGGAGGCTATAGAATTCGTCGCGCTGAGCAGATATCTCTGGAGCAACGGCTGCCCTTTGTGCATCTCGTAGAAAGTGCCGGCGGCGATTTGATGAATTATACAGTGGAGGGCTTTAGTGCTGGTGGGGCACTGTTTGGTTCACTGGCGCAGTTGAGTAAAGCAGGTATCCCTATAATTTCTATACTGCATGGTTCCTCTACCGCAGGTGGCGCCTATATGCCGGGTCTTAGCGATTACGTTATCGCCATCAAGAACAACGGCCGTGCCTTTTTAGCTGGGCCACCGCTGCTTAGAGCGGCAACGGGTGAAATCGCCAGTGAAGAGGAGTTAGGTGGCGCCGAGATGCATGCCTCGATCTCTGGTTTAGTTGAGTATCTGGCAGAAAATGACGGCCAAGGAATTCAGATATGTCGCGAGTTAATCGATCGTTTACAGTGGAATGACAACTGCTCTGTGCCCGCTAAACGCTCTTTTCTTGAACCGCTTTACGATCCTGACGAGTTGGCTGGCGTTATTCCGACTGATTACCGGACGCCTTACGATATGCGTGAGCTGGTTGCCCGGGTAGTGGATGGTTCTGATTTTCTAGATTTTAAACCGCGATTTGGTGCGTCGACGGTCTGTATTCAGGCTGAAATATTTGGCCAGGCGGTCGGTATTATTGGCAACAATGGGCCCATCGATCCCCAAGGTGCTAATAAGGTTACCCAGTTCTTGCAGCTGTTAGATCAGGCCAACATACCAGCGCTGTTTTTTCAAAATACTACAGGCTATATCGTCGGTACT
>TARA_B110001450_G_scaffold65288_1_pt1 | contig 12291 bp, 10 predicted proteins | sample TARA_B110001450 | Tara Oceans TARA_B110001450 (sample SAMEA4396538) | marine metagenome | biome: Polar Biome; feature: [SRF] surface water layer (ENVO:00010504); material: water (ENVO:00002006), including particulate matter (ENVO:01000060) such as... | depth 5 m | reverse complement strand
GCTTGAATTAAACATCCGAGGTTTGATAATGGACCATGTGGTCGTTAAGTTATGCAGAATGCTCAACGAACGGCCATAGGCCTTACTTTTCTTTTCCTTTTTGCGGCAATGATACCTATGGTATCGGCATTGAATGAGCCACATGATTTCGAACAGGTCTCCTCAAAAAAGCATCTTGATGTTCCTGTAATAAACCAGCCAACTCAACTCTTGTTCAAAGAGCCGTTACAAAAATCCACAACCGGTGGGCGTGCTGCTTGTGTAGCACAATCAGATGCTGGAACTCCCGGGGATGCTGGAAGTGACGCCAATACATCTCGCAGTCTTGGAACAAATCCAAACAGTGGGCAATCTGGCGTTCAAGGCTGTATTGATTCCACAGATACTGAAGATTGGTATGAAATTACCATGACTGCAGGAAAAGACGTCGATGTTGAATTAGTCGTTCCAAGCGGTATGGATTTCGATCTTTACCTCATTGATTCATCGGGTTCATACCTTGATTTTTCAGAGTCTGTAACTGCATTGGAAAAGGTGACTACTTCTGGAACTTCACTTTCCAGCAATGCTGGAACTTTTTACATTGAAGTTCTCGTTTACAGTGGCGATGGGCAGTATTCGCTCCGCACTTGGACAAACAATACACCGCCTCGCCCTGACCTTATCCTTTCATCCATTGTCGAACCTAAGACGGGTCAACCTGGTTCAACGGTCAATGTCGAGTATGTTGTTGAAAATATTTACAACACCACATCGGATGCCTTTGAAGTTCAATTTATCCTTTCAACGGACCAAACATATGATTTTGCTGATGAGTTAATCGATACTTCACAGGCTGAAGCCGCATTAACAGAAAACACGAGTCGAACGACAACGGCTCAGGTTCTCCTACCATCATCTTTAGCAAATGGCACCTATTACTGGCTGCTGTTTGTCGATGGATATGATAACGTAACAGAAAACAATGAATCGAATAACTTCCTTGCTTCAACGGGCGTTATGCTCATTGGCGAATCTTGTGACGATCTTCATCCAAATGGGCAGAATGATGCCGGCCTTGGAACTGATGCCCCACAAAACGAAGCGAATGCCTCAACTCCGATGGGAACCAATGTCACTGCATCATACACTGGATGTATCGATGGAATTGATGAAAATGATGTCTTCGCTTTCACCGTCCCTGCAAATCATACCATCGATGCCACGCTCAGCATCAACGAATCCGTTGCTGTCTACATTGAATTGGTCGATGGAAATCTCGGGTTCATTGATTACGCGTATTCGTTTGGAGCAACCGATGGATCCGTCTCCACATTTGCCACTTCGTATGACGGTGTAGGGGGGACGTATTACGTCAATCTCTCTCGCTCAGGGACAGGCGTTGATTGGACGTTAGATATTTGGACAAACTACTCAACTCCAGCAGCGAACCTAGTCATTGAAAATATCACTGCACCGCTCGCTGCAAGTGCTGGAAACAGCATTACCTTGGATGTTGAAGTAAACAACAGTGGGACACAGATTGCTCCAGCGTCTTTACTCACCGCATGGATTTCAGTTGATGGCGAGCTTGCCGACCATGATGTAGAAATAGGCAACATGAGTATTTCAGCCCTCGATATCAATGAAAGTGGAATCTTCCAACTCTCACTCATAATTCCTTCAAACACTCCTGGAGGGAACTATTCAATACTTGCAATGATAGATTCTGATGAACAAATCGATGAAAAGAGTGAATCTGATAACACTGGTGAATCTTTTGAACTGATTCTCATTGACAGTAAAGCAACTTCATGCCCGGCTCAAGATGATGCCATGTCTGGCGGAGATGCTGGTGAAGATGAGGCTACTTCAGTCTACTTAGGCATGGATATATCGACAACAATCTATGGTTGTATTCACAAAGATGTCGATGATAACGATTGGTTTGAAATCGAAGTCTCACCGGGCCTTAATTTAACAGTAACGCTCGTTAATTCAGCGGACCAAGATGCTGACCTCTACCTCCATGACGACCAAGGAGAGTGGTTTGAACGAGGTTTCCTCGGCGGAACTGCTGATGAAACGATCAGTACGGCAGACAGTACGGCATTCGCTGGAACCGGTGGTACTTTCTTTATCAGCGTTCAAAGTTGGTCGAGTCTAGGTGTTTACACACTGATTATCGAAACCGAGGGTGTTGACTCAAATTCGTTTAACTGCGGTCAGCAGGATGACCTCGGTATAGGAGAAGATGCTCCTGCTGCAAACGGAATTAATATTGGCCAAAACCCAACACTTGCCGGCGAAGGTTGTTTCAGTGGTTTCGATGAATCGGATGTTTTTGCCTTCACTGTTAACGATGGTAAGAATTTCGAAATTCAATTCACAGCAGACCCCGCACTCCCCTTCTCCGCCACTCTTAGTGATGTAAGTGGTAATTTAATCGCCTCTGTCGACAATGCAAGCTATGGGCTTCTTTTCACTTCTTTTGGCAGTGAATATGAAGGTATGACGAAAGATTACGTTCTGGTCATTGATTCAAATGATGGGGTTGGGTACTACAACCTCTCGATTGAAGGCCTCGATTCAGCACCCGCTGATATCGGAATATCCTCTCTTGTTTGTCCGATGGACCATACGTCAGGTTCTGAAGTTCAGATTACATGGGAATTGGTAAGTCTGCGAGGAAGTGCTAATGCAGCGACCATCACAGTTCATCTTGATCTCATCGATTCGAGTGGAGAAGAAGTAGGACGAATTACGGTGCAAACTGCTGTCGTGAGTGGTGAATACAACACTACTTTTGGCTCAAGTGGCGAATCTTATACAACGCTTGAAGAGAGGGTGTCGGGAATGTACAATTGCCGACTCACCATTGATGCTGATAATGTTTTGATGGAGTCCAATGAATCCAATAATCAAGAAATTGGCACACCGTTCTTTATTCAAAATGAAGGTGAATTGTGGGCGAATGATGTCGACCGGGATGGATTCAATACTACTGATTCCGGTGACGGAATCATTGATGATTGTCCAACAACCTATGGAGATTCTACCATTGACCGACTTGGATGCGCTGACCTTGATGGCGATGGAGTCTCTAATTTGAATGATTTGTGGCCTTTCGAACCAAGTCAGGCGCTTGATACTGATGGAGACTCTTATGGCGATAATCCGGAAGGTATCGATGGAGATGCCTGCCCTGAAGTTGCAGGAATACAAAATGGAGAAGGTGGCGATGGTTGCCCCCCTCTCGATACTGATGCTGATGACGATGGCGTTGATGATATCAACGACCAGTGCCCGGGTACTCCTGAAGGAACTATGGTCGGAATCGATGGTTGCGAGACTGTAGATGAACCCACCAACCCAGACGATAACACGACTGATGGCGGTAATGTAACCCTTGATAGCAATATTACTGACGGCGGCAATGATGATACTACCACAACTGAAGATGGCGGGGATGCGCCAACTGATGGCGCTCAATCGAATTCGGAAATATTTGGAATGGACATTGTAACTGTCGGAATCATTGCAGGAGCAATCATAATTCTCCTTCTTTCATTAGTTTTCATTTTGCGTGGACGAGGAGATGGCACAGGCGAGGACAAATTGTTCCAACAGCAACAGATGGCTTATGCCTCCATCACAGGATTGCCTGCGGCTGCTGACGACCCGACTATTACGCCGGAACAACTTGCCTATGAACAGCAATTACTCGCAGCTGGATACCCTGCAGATTATGCTCGAACGTATGCAGACCAGCACTTCCGCCCATGGTTGAAAGTTTGACCTTTCTCAAGAAATGGAATGAAGAGAGGGCGAATGCTCTTGACCTTCCGATGGCTGGCAATGTCTATGCAAGCACTTATGGAAACCAGCGCAGGAAACATTACCATCGACCTTTACCACGAAGAAGCCCCCGATACCGTGGCGAATTTCGTTAAATTAGTCGAGGCGGGACATTACAACGGCCTCCACTTTCATCGTGTTATTGAGAACTTCATGATCCAAGGCGGCTGCCCTCATTCACGCGACCCTTCAGACCGTAGAGCTGGTCAAGGTGGCCCGGGTTGGAAAATTCCTTGTGAATCTTCAGCATTGAACCTCAAACACAGCAAGCCAGGAGTTTTTTCCATGGCAAACGCTGGAAAGAACACGGGCGGGTCACAATTTTTCCTCACCACCATTGCAACACCATGGCTCGATGGAAACCACGCTGTCTTTGGCGAGGTTAGCGAAGGAATGGACGTTGTCAAGGCAATCGAAATGTGCGATAAACTCCCTGGAGACCGCCCGAGCACTCCACAGCAGATTATTCGCGTTACACTTCAGTGAATGTGCATTCAGAGCAAGCCATCTGGCAATGCAGTACTGCTTTTGCTTCACGTGCACGGTCTTTTAGTCAAAACGGGTAAACTATCACCCATTACGCATAAAAGAGGGGTTGTGGGGAGCGCTTTGGCCTACTGCGGCTTTTTTTAGCCTCTTTTGTAAAGCCAGCGATAATGAGGAGTTCTTTGTGCGAACTGTGAAGAAGTTCAGCCCCGAGGGCTGCACATGGCCGATGTTCGTATCGAAGCTGACACCATGGGGGAACTTGAAGTTCCATCAGACAAGTATTACGGATGTCAAACCGCCCGTTCTCTGATTAATTTCGACATTGGAGACGATACAATGCCTGTAGGCGTCATCCGAGCGTTTGGAATTCTCAAACAAGCCGCAGCAAAAACCAATGTTGCACTCAAACAACTTGACCCCGAAGTCGGTGACTTGATTATTGCTGCATCGCAAGAGGTTTTGGATAATTGTCTCGATGAGCACTTCCCGCTACGCGTTTGGCAAACTGGAAGTGGAACCCAATCCAATATGAATTCAAATGAAGTTATTGCGAACCGGGCTATTGAACTGGCTGGAGGCGTTATGGGGTCCAAAACCCCCGTCCATCCGAACGACCACGTCAATCGGGCTCAATCCTCGAATGATACCTTTCCAACCGCAATGCATATCGCTGCGGCTGAGGCAATTACCCACAACTTACTCCCAAGTGTTCGCTCACTCCGCGATGCACTGGCTGCAAAAGCCGATGCTTGGAAAGACATCGTCAAAATCGGACGTACCCATTTGATGGATGCCGTCCCCCTCACACTCGGGCAAGAAGCATCGGGATGGGTTGCTCAGCTCGATGCTGATCTGCGACGAATTGATTTTGCGCTCGATGATTTATTCGAATTAGCTCTCGGTGGAACTGCCGTCGGTACTGGCCTCAATACGCACCCATTATTTGCTCAAATGGTGGCAGATGAAATTGCCAACATTACTGGCCTCACCTTCTGTTCGGCTGAAAATAAATTCGCTCAACTTGCAGCACATGACGCAGTCGTAGCTGCTTCGGGCGCCCTCAATACCCTTGCAGTCTCTTTGATGAAAATTGCAAATGATGTGCGATGGCTCGGCTCAGGCCCACGGTGTGGATTTGGGGAATTATCGTTACCAGCCAACGAACCTGGCTCTTCGATCATGCCTGGCAAGGTCAATCCAACCCAAGCAGAAGCATTGACCATGGTGTGCTGTCAAGTGATGGGCAATAACGTCGCAATCACTGTTGGGGGCAGCCAAGGTAATTTTGAATTGAATGTTTTCAAACCAATGATGATTCATAATCTCCTCCACTCCATCCGCCTCCTTACGGATTCATGCACCGCATTTAGAACCAAATGTGTTGAAGGCTTGGAGCCTGTTGAAGAAAATATTGCAGCACACCTTGAAAATTCGCTGATGCTCGTCACTGCACTCAACAACCATATTGGATACGATAAAGCGGCTAAGATTGCCAAAAATGCTCATGAAAAGGGATTAACCTTGAGGGCGTCGGCTCTTGAATTAGAATACTTGACCAATGAAGAATTCGACGCTTGGGTTCGCCCAGAAGAGATGACTGGCCCACGTTCACCAAATTGAAGTTCGCTCAGCGTGAACCTTCAACGAAGATGAAGTTGATGATGACTTGGAAGATGAGGAACCATCCGACAATGATTGAGAATATTGCCAACCCCCCAGGGTCTGAACCTGTAACTGTGCCGTAGGCAATAATGAGGACTGCCAGTCCAAGTAAGAAGAAAACTCGATAGATAATTTGAGTCAAGATTCTTGCCGTTGTCGACATTACGCGCCAGCCGCTGAATCCAAACCATTTTGATATGAAATGAGGCTCTTGTTGTTGGTTCTCTTTTTCCATTTTTATTCCCCTCTTTGTTCAATAATTGCTTTCTTTAATAAAAATTCGATTTGGCCATTAACTGAACGCATTTCCGCCTCTGACATCCGCCTTATTACTTCATGGAGTTCGGGATCTATTCGAAGGAGAATTTTCTTCTTCGTCATCTTCACCGCTCCTTGAATTATTAAAATCTCACAAAGTAGAGCGAACTGGCAAGTTGGCCAATCCCCAAGAGAATCATTATGCCTACAGTAAAGTAGAACGTTTTTGGGCTTTCCTCTCTGGTCTGCCAACCCTTGCCGCGAACGTGAACTTTTTGCTTCATCCAACAAAAGCCAGCGTAAGCAAACAACAACAGTGAAACTACGATTGGTAAGACGAAGCGACTGATTTCTCCGATGGTCATCAAAGCCTCACATCACTGGTAGAGTGTTCCCGTGTTAACAATTGGCGTTGTGTCTGTCTCTGAACAGAGAACGACCAGTAGGTTGCTGACCATCGATGCTTTCTTGTCTTCATCCAGTTCGATGATGTTCTTCGCGCTAAGTTGCTCAAGGGCAAGTTCGACCATACCAACGGCTCCTTTGACAATCTCACTGCGTGCTGCAACAACTGCACTTGCTTGTTGGCGGCGAAGCATGGCCTGGGCGATCTCTTGAGAGTAGGCAAGGTGGCTGATTCGTGCTTCGAGAACTTGGATTCCTGCTCTCTTTAGACGAGCTTCGATTGAAAGTTGCAGTTCTTGTGCAATTACTTCTTGGTGACTCGATAGTGCGATGCCACCCACGTCTTTGTCTTCGATAATATCGTAAGGATATTTTGTCGCCATAGCGCGCAATGCTGCTTCACTTTGGATCTGGACATAATCATGGTAGTTTTCGACTTCAAACAGTGCTTCAGCGGTATCAACGACTTTCCAAACAACGACTGCTCCAATTTCAATTGGATTTGCGTTGACGTCGTTCACCTTGAGTTTCGTAGATTCGAAATTCCGAATCCTGAGAGATATTTTTCGCTTTTCGAATAAAGGGTTGATGAGGTAATGGAAGCCTTCTTCGTCGACTGTTCCGGCATATTTGCCGAAAAATTGCAGTGCAACTCCTTCGTTAGGGTTGACGATGAGGTAGCTGTTGAACATAATAAACCAAGCAATGGCGATGAAGACTTGAAGAAGAATTCCGATAGCGACTCCAAATCCTCCTAAGGCATAGAAGATGAAAGTTGCAAGGAAAAGGGTTGGAACTACTAAGATGTGAACGCCGAGGCCGAAAAAACCGTTGATGGTGGCTTGATCTACGTCCTTGAACATGATTTCATCATTGCCGACTGTGATCTGCTGGGTTGGGGGTGCTGCTTGCATACTGGCTCAGGTTGCGCTATCACTGTGATATCATAAAGATATCGTATAACGGGGGCCATTCTGTTAAATATCTGGGCCAGATGGGTTAATTATGGCAAACAAGCCCGTTTTGATTGTTGGTGGAATCTGTATCGTACTCGCAATAGCCTCTTTTGGTATTGCTGGTTCAAACTGGTCCGAGGGCGTGGATGAGTTAGAAAACACTGAGGAAATGGAGGCGTTCATAAAGGGTCCAGACAACTCGTTTACCTACACATATACCGGTGTTGATGGTCAAGGTTCAGGTGGCTGGTATGTCATGATGGAAGGCGAATATGGTGACGCAGATGGAAATGACAGAACCGATGCTTGCGAAAATGTAACGTTCACAATTACTGACTCTCTTGGAAACGATGTTACGGGTGAGGCAGGACACGTATTTTGTGCTGATTCGAATGAATGGAGAGACGAGTGGGCTGATCCTGTTGAAGGGGATGGACTTATCGTGTTTGGTTACGTCTGCGCTTCATTGGATTCAACGGATGAAGTAAGTTATACTTGCAACCTTGGAGAAGATTATACCATTACAAGCGACACTCAACTGTATGTGTTTGACAAAGATACGTATGATTTACAATTTGTTGAAGGCCTTTTGTCTTTCGTTCAAGGCGGAATCCTCGGCTCACTTGGCGCATGTTGCTGTGGCCTTGGAGGCATTTTGATTCTCGTTGGAGCCTTGACTGGCGGAGCACCGAAGCCTATGGTTGGATACATGCCGCAACAACAAACAATGCAACAAGGCATGGTGACGCAACAAGGAATGCCACAACAGATGGGGCAAATGCCTGTTCAACAGCCGCAATACACCGTTGGAGCGGATATCGATTCAAGTAGTGTAGCCGATACTCCCGTCAGTGTAGACGATTCAACGTCGAGCGTTTGGAACGACTGATTCGACGCATTACCGATCTCGAAGCGCTCTGAGTTTATCTTGTAGAGCGCTTTTTCTCTCGTCTTTCTTTTCGCTCTTGTTCCCGTTTTTCATACGGCGTTCAAACATAGAACGCTCCCAAAGACAAATGTCGCCATTTTCAAACCCAACCACTATGCGATCTGAATTCGAAGCGATTGATTCGCATCGGCTGCTTTGATTAGAAATTAACAACTCGCCAGTTTCAGAATTACGTACTTCAACTCTACCTTCTGAGCCGGACCAACGCCCAGCCCAATGGGTTGGCACATCTACAAATGAAAATCCGCATTGTTGAACAGTAATTATATCGCCATTACACGACCACACTTCTTCAGCACCTTTTCGACGAATGAGGGTTCCATTTTCTAAAGCAGCAATATATCCTAATGGGGTTGTGACAAGGAGTTCAACTGAACTTTCCTCAGTCGACTGTATCGCCCCTTTATGATTGGAAACAACGCCGTTTGCATGGCCAAACAACATCGATTTCTTGGCCGATGTACCACAGGTGATCGGGGAATCTGTTTTGACCTCATTATGGGTGATGATTCCATAAGCGTCGATGGCTGAAAAGCCGCATTTTGGCCGGCCCAATCCGAAAAATAATTTCCCTTTGAACTCTTGAATGGTCCATGGGCGTTCATCCATTCTCTGAATCCAGTTCATCGTGCCGTCAAATGAAAAGTTCCAAACGGCCGATTCAAGAAAATCATTATGTTCGATGTCGTACACTGAAGATATTGCATACAGTCGTTCCTCAAAGACATACAGAGAATCGGCACTGCCTTCTAAGGCATGACTCCATCTTTGCACACCTGTTGTAGCTTCAAGGCAAACGACATGCAAGCCAGCAGTTGCAAAAACTGAACCTCCGTGTATGGCAAGAACTGTGATTCGATCAGGGAGTGTTGCAGTCCATACGAGTTCTCCTTCAGCATCCCAGTGTTTGAGGTTGCCATCCCAACCGCCGGCAAAAATTCCCCCTTCTTGCTCAAGGTAAACTGCAGAAACGGATTCGCCAAGAGACCGCGTCATCCATGCCGAAGCGAAGAGGTCCATGGTGCCCTGTTGGGTTGAGCCCCCTTAAGTTGGATGGAGTGCTTGTGTCACAACTGTCCATTTGGCGGAGAGGTTTCCCCCACCGTAATATGGCGTTTAGGCACGGCAAATGTCAGGAGGAATGCGACGATTCCAAAGCAACATGCGGCGTAATAATGACCCATTCCGAAAAACGAGAGTGTTGCTGCTGTACGCAGAATAGCAATGGAGCCTGTTTTCATTGCCCATATTGTGAATCCTGTAGCAATCAAAGCCAGACCCATAAAAGCAAAACCGATGGTAATGTAAATGCTTGAAGCCCCCGAATCCATCAGCGGATGGTCCATCTGTCCTGGCGTCATATCGATCGTTCGTATTTCGCATTCATCAGCCCCATTCGTGCAGGGTTGGGTGGCGAAATCTTCCGGGGAAGGAACGGTGAAATCAATGGTGGTAAACCCGATTGGTTCAATCATTGCTGGAGGTGAAAGCAGTACGCGGTTCGAATAGACGTCGCGGTGTTCATCACGCTCGACGATGATATCGACGCGTGTTAAACCGGGGTCAAGCCGTTCAAACTCAAACGAGCCGTCGCTTTTTGTCAAAATTTCTGTAGAATTCCAAATTCCATCGTCATCCCATGAGATGTAAACAGTAGCGTTTTCTAAAGGCTGATCTTCATGGTCATAGACAACACCACGAAACGTAGCAGTTTCATCGGGGGCTGTCAAAGAAAGGCGGTAGACAAATTCATCAGGCCGAACCAGTCCATCGTTCGGTGATGCGTAATCGGCTCCGTTGAGGAAACCAAGAAGGCAAATGAAGAGCAGAAATACTCCGATTGCTTGACCCATTGGATGCATGATTGGGTCGGGCATTGTAAGAACGGTTGTTGAAGAGGCAAAGGTGAGTTCTCCTTTTGGTTCAGATAAACCGGTTAATTCGTCGATGTAATCGTTTGCTTCAGGAAGTGGCTCGCTGGTAGAAGTGTCTTCTTCCAACTCGGCCATGCTTTGCGTAGAACGCCGTCCTACTTCACTTCAATGCGATGTTTTGAGTGCGCGAGTAATCTTGCCAAAGCATGCTCGTGTATCCAAACGCGCAATTCCACAATGCCGTCATCGTGATTGGTGCGGCCTGCGACCAATCCGGCATCGTACACATCTGAAACTAAACCTTCCACTGCTCGACCGCCTTCCGCGGGAACTGGGAGGAGGAACAAGTCCATAGGTGGGCCGAACAGGTGGAAGAGAATTGTATCCTTGAGTTCCTGCATACCTTCTCCCGAGTGGGCTGAAATGAGAATTGGTTCGGGTAATCCGAGTGCAGCAACTGTTGCAATTCCCTCTTCTTTTTGGGCTTCTGTTGCCTGGTCACACTTGGTCAAAACGGTTACAACGTGATTGACTACGGACGTATCAACAGACTTCCAAGGGAACTCTTCATCGATTTCTTCACCGTAAAAACGAGTAAATACTTCGCTGCGTGAAGTGAATAATTTTCGTTCTAATTCTTCGGGCTTGTCACTGACATCTGCTAAAATAAGTAATAAATCGCTTTCCAAGGCTTCTGCTAACGTCGCGCGGAATGCATCGAGGGTTGAACTTGGAAGGTGGTCGATGAAACCGATTGTATCAGCTAAAAGAACCCGAGGACTGTCCTCCATCCGACCAATTACCGTCTCTAAAGTTGAGAATAATTTATCCTTAACGAGCACTTCTTTTCCTGAAAGAGAAAGGAAGAGGCTTGACTTTCCTGCATTGGTGTAGCCTGCCAAACCGACCGTCATAGCCCCGCCACGCGAACGTTGCTTTCTTCGCTCAGATTGGGCAACAGCATGTTTTTTCTGGCGTTTGCGCAAATGTGTTAGTTCCTTATTCATGTTGTCGATGATGGCTTGTAGTGCCGTGCCACCACCGCCACCGTATCCTGCCCTTTCACCCGTTGTTTCCTGATTTGCAAGTTCACGGAGAACGGTTCGGTCACTCTGCATACGAGCAATGCGGACTTGGGTTCTGGCTTCGAGCGAGGAGGCGTGTGAAGTAAACAAAGAGAGTAACAATCGTACACGGTCCCAAACTTCCACTCCAACCGCTTCACTGACCCCGACCAGTTGCCGGGGTGAAGCATTGGTGTGGATTAGTACCAAATCCACATTCTGCCATGGGTGATTTGGTAAGGTGCGTGAAGTGAGTTCATCGGCGACATCTTGTAACCGGCCTTTGCCAAAATAACCTCGGGGATCAATATGCCCTGGTTGGTGAAGCGTTTCGACAATCGTAATGCCCATCGTACCAACTAACGAGATGAATTCCAAAGTGTCTTCATCGCCTCGAACCAACAAGATTGCTTTGCGACCTTCGTGATTTGTTCGCGCCTCTCCGAGGTCGACTCCCCCGGTTCCGGCAAGTAAGGAAAACTCATCACTCCGCTTCGCCATGGTTCTGCGACGAGTCATCCTCATAATAGCCCACCTCTACCAGTTGACATGAGCGAGTTGCATGAAGCAACAATTGAATGGACAGGGGATGTTAAAATTGCTCCGCTTTTTATCGCAGCCGCCCAGCGTTCAAACTGTGAAGTAAGTTCGCTTGAGAAAAGCGGAGAAGTCCACCTTACAGTGAAAATTCAACACTCAAGTCTCCAAGCCTTGCGCGATTTAGTCGATGATTTACTGATCGATTTTGCAGATATTGAAGAGAATGTTTAGAGTTTCAAATCCAAGATGACTGGCGC
>TARA_B110001450_G_scaffold257032_1_pt1 | contig 12295 bp, 9 predicted proteins | sample TARA_B110001450 | Tara Oceans TARA_B110001450 (sample SAMEA4396538) | marine metagenome | biome: Polar Biome; feature: [SRF] surface water layer (ENVO:00010504); material: water (ENVO:00002006), including particulate matter (ENVO:01000060) such as... | depth 5 m | reverse complement strand
ATCTGGAAAAACATCTTGGTCGGTTATTGAAACTTCTGGACATTGCCCAGGGCACATATGCATCATAGGCGAATCTGGTATAGTCAGTGGAGATAATTGCGTTGGAGTTGGGAGTATTTTGGTCCCTTCAGGAGAAGGCAATATGGGAAAATATATAGAGGGTTTAGAAAGATTGAAAAAAATGAAACCAAAGATGTTATTTCCCGGACACGGCCCATTGGTTGCAAATCCAGATAAATTATTAAGTAAATATATCGAACATAGGAAAAATAGGCATAACAAAATATTCGATATCGTACGTAGTGGCCAAAATAATCTTAATAAAATCAGCCAACTTGTTTACTTGAATGAACGAGGAGTAAATTTAACATTGGCTGAAGATCAGGTTTTAGCACATCTAAAATTACTTATCGAGGAAGAAAAAATAAAAGAAGTAGATAGGCAATATTATTTGTACTGATACTTTGCAAATACTGTGAAAGAGGAATGGGGGGTCGTTCCTGACTTAGAAGGTTCAAAGTGCTCAGAAATTTATGTAAATGTTGAGGAAGAAGTAGCATTAAGAGTTTTAAAATGGGTTCCTTTGAATTCAATAAGTGAATCTGAAAATACTTTAGTTATGATTCCAGGATGGGGGTCGGTTTTTGAAGGATGGAGGCCACTTTTATCGGAATGGACTTCAAGAAGAACAATTCTATACATAGAAACAAGAGAGAAGAAAAGTGCTAGGATAACTAGAAAAATTACAAAAAAGGATTTTGAGATGGATGTTCATTCAAAAGATATTTTTAAAGTTATTAATTTTTTAAAGTTAAAAAATGAAAAAATAGATTGGTTCTCTTCTTCATTGGGCTCCACAATATTACTAAATGGTTATCAAAAGGAACTAATTGGAGGAAGGTCATCAATTCTAATTGGCCCAAATATAAATTTTAGGCCTCCAATATGGGCTAATTTATTCCTAAAGTTTCCAGTACCTAGATTTACGTATCCATTATTAACGAAAATAGTATTATTTGCAGTTGAAAAGAGAGTCAAAGAAGAAGGGCAGCGGATAAGATATCGAAGGGTGTTTAATTCTCAAGATCTTGGGAGAATGTTACTATCGGCAAGGGCAAATATAACTTATAATATGAATTTAAATTTTGAAAAAACTTTAATCCCTTGTGCGATTTTATGTGCTGAATCGGATAAATTACATGCAATAGATGGGATTCGTAGAATTAATGATTCATTGCCTAATTGTACCATGATTAATGTTCCCAGTAATCAATATACTCATGAATCTGATGTTTTGAAAGAAATTGAAGATTTCCATAATATGATAGAATAAAAAAGTATTCAAGCGATTGACTGATGTATGACTTCTTATTAGGATGGGATATAGGTATGCGCGATAAGTTCTCATCTTTCGATGTCGCGAGGATTGTAAAAGAGCTTGAATCCATGATTGGCGCTAGAATGAGAAAGGCATATCAGCCGCATTATGAGCAGATTGTACTGAAATTGAATCGAAAGGGCCTTCCCTCAACAGATTTAGTAATCGTCAGAGGCAAGAGAATATACACATCTCAAAGAGATAGGCCGATGCCATCAAACCCTTCACAGTTTGCAATGTTAATCAGAAAGCACCTCAATAATGCTAGACTTATGGAAGTCAATCAATATGGATTTGATAGAATAATAGAACTTGTTTTTGAAAGGGGAATAGGTGAAATTAGGATAATAATAGAATTATTTAGAGATGGTAACGTGTTATTAGTAGATAGTGCGGGAATAATTATTCAACCACTCACTCATGTCAATTATTCAACTAGAATAATAAAAAAGGGACTAGAATATGCTACTCCGCCTGCCTCATTAAATCCTCGGAAATTAGATAGGTTTGCACTTGATCAATTATTAGATGAAAGTGAGCATGATTTGATTAGAACTCTTGCTGTTAGGGCAAATTTTGGAGCTTTATATGGAAGTATAGCATGCTCAAATGCTGATTTGGAAGAATCTATAATTTCTAATCTATTGACCATAGAAGAGAGAGATTCTTTGGAAAAATCAATAAATTTAATGGTTAATGAACTTGATAGTAACGAGTCAGTTAAGATATGGTTAGATAGTAAAGACTCCCTGGAAAAATGGACAAATTTGGACCCCGATACAGAAGACAGAGATTTGTTAGCAGGGGCAATAATTGAAGTATGTCCAATAAATATTCCTTATTTAGAAAATAATAATATCTTTGAAATAGAATCTCTTTCCTCATGTTTTGATTTAATTTATGGGATGCATGATGCTGCAGCATTCATCAGGCGTGAGGAAGAAAAATTAGTAAGTACGGGGAAAGGAGACGGTGAGAGAAGAGCTAAATTAACTAGAAGGTCAGAGCAGCAAAGTTTGGCAATAGGCAGATTCATACAACGTGCCACTATAAACCAAGAACTTGGAAAATCAATTCAAGATAATTGGGGCCATGTTGATGACATTCTTGGTCAATTCAATATTGCAATTAAAAATGAAAGTTGGCAATCAATAGAGAATAAATTAAAAAACATATCTTGGATTGGTAAAATAAATCCTGCTAAACGAACTATAGTCGCATACCTCCCAGATGAGGATGGTGATCCTGGTGCAAGCATAACTTTAGAAGTTGATAAAAATGTCCATCAAAATGCACAAAGATATTTTGAAGATGCTAGGTCGCAGAAAAATAAAGCCATAGGCGCAAAAAAGGCTTTAGAAAATACAGAATTATCTAAAAATATGGAAGAGAAAAAAGCTGCAAAAAATGCAGCTGCAGGTAGACTTAAGAGCTCAAAAAGGAATAAGAAATTTTGGTTTGAAAAATTTCGCTGGGGAATATTGGCAAATGGGAATTTAATAATTGGTGGCAATGATGCAAAAGGAAATGACAATATAGTAAAAAAACATCTAAGTTCGAATGACCTATATTTTCATGCAGACTTACACGGGGCGCCATCATGTTCACTAAAATTAAATGAAGGTTTTGAAATAAATGATTTTACTTCTGATAATATACCAGAAGGAGTGATATCCCTTAAGATAGTTCAAAATATATCTGAAGGAATTGAAGATGCACGCGAATTACCAAGTGAAACGCATCAAGAGGCAGCACAACTTGCTGTTTGTTGGTCAAGAGCATGGGGGAGCGGTAATGCTTCAGCAACTGTATTTCATGCAAGACCAAGTCAAGTATCAAAGACTACAGAAAGTGGAGAATCTTTGGGTAGAGGATCTTTTGTTGTGAGGGGAAAACGAAATTGGTACAAGGACATAAAGCTTGAATTGGGAATGGGAATTGGCGTAATAAATGGAGTACCATTACCCATATTAGGAACTGCAGAAACGATATCAAAGATTTTTCCTCGTTGGGCTAAAATAATTCCTAGCAAAGAAAAAAAGGAAACAATAGCAAATAAAATTGCCAAAATGACTGGCCTATCTCAAGATGATGTGCTATCCTGTTTACCTCCCGGCGGATGCTCAATACAAAATCATGGCCTGATTCCTTAATTAATTTCAACAATCGTTATTGCATATAAGAAAGAATCAGTGAAATGGTCATATAGCCATTCCCTGTCTAAAGATTTTCCTTCTAGGCGCATTCCTAATCTATTTGCAACTTTTATACTCGGCGTATTATTAACTGCAACTTCCAATACAAAACGATGAAAATTTAGGTCATAAAAACAATGCTTCATTAGACGTTTGCAACATTTTGTTATTATGCCATTGCCAGTATATTTTTCAGCCAGCCAATAGCCAACTCCACAAGAGCGATTATTGTAATCAATCCAATTTAAACCTATATTTCCTACGATTTGCCCATCATATACTATTTCATAGTGAATTCCTCGTCCCTGAGAATAATCATTCAAAGTACTTTTTATGAAATTTTCTTCGTCTAGAACTGATTTAATATCATCTACCCAAGGTAACCATTTTCTGAGATGATTACGGTTATTATCAATTAATAAAAAAAGTTCTTCTTTATGTTCAATAGTCATTTGATGTAATTCGAGATTATCATCAATCATTAAAATTGGATATGGAAGTTCATAATTAAATTTTTTTCCTATCAAAACTCTTCTCTCCCTTGTATCTGTTAGGATAGTAGATTGCATTTGTAACTTTCTAAAAAGGGGTAATACTTCAAACCGAAACATAATCCGATAGTCATGAGTGGTAACCCGGAGAGTAAAAATTGGACTTATGGTGAGTATTTACAACTGCCTGCTTTATTAAAACTACAGGCTGAAGAAAGGGGAGTTTCGAATGATGAAATGCATTTTATCATAGTCCATCAAACTTTTGAATTGTGGTTCAAACAGATTATTACTGAGCTTATCGAAGTACGTAATATACTTGATCAAAATAATGTTTCGGAGATTGATATTCCTCTATCCGTAGATCATTTAGGGCGAACTACAGAAATATTTAGACTAATGGCAAATCAATGGGGAGTGTTAGAAACTTTGTCTCCCCAGGGATTTTTATCATTTAGAGATGGATTGGGCACTGCTTCAGGATTTGAATCATATCAAATGAGAGAATTTGAAATACTTCTGGGATTAAAAAATGAGGATAGGTTAGGAGGAATGGATCCCATAGAAGGATTTAGGAAAGCGGCAATAAATAATGAAGAAGCTACTGTAATATTACATCGTTTAGAAGATTTGATGAGCCAAAAATCATTAGTAGATTCATTGATGGATTGGATTGAAAGGACGCCGATAATGGGATCTGTTTATGGCAGTGAAAACGACGAAAAGAATGTTGAAAATTATGTAAATAAGCATTTGGAATCTCATAAAAAACATGGAGAGGGCCTCTATGGTAAAAATGATCCAAATACAAGAATGGTAGAAAGGATAGAGATGGGGCATAAAAGTGCGATTGATTTCCTAAAACCAGATGGTAAAGTAAGTAGAACTAGGGCTGGTTTATTATTCATAGAGTCATATCGTGAATTACCGTTGCTAACATGGCCAAGAAAATTAATCGATGCAATTGTTGAGTTAGAAGAGTCGATTGTAAAGTGGAGACATTCGCATGCTAGAATGGTTGAGAGAATAATGGGGAGAAGAGTAGGGACTGGGGGCTCAAGTGGTGTTGATTATTTAGATGAGACCAGTAAATACCGTATCTTCAAAGATTTATGGGGAGTAAGAACTATTTTGATAAAACCTCAAAATAGACCGGAATTGAAAAACTCCGAATTTTATGGTTATAATTCTGACTCGATGATTTGAATATATAATATCAATCGTACTATTGAATACCAATGTTCTTTTCGGGCTGTTCATGGAAGGAGTAAACATATGTGCATATGCAAGAACTCCTGTTGGAAAATTTCGAGGATCATTGTCTATGTACACTGCCACGGAACTTGGAACAATGGCCATAAAAGAAATATTTAAAAGGTCAAATATTGATCCAAAAAATAATTTCATAGATCAAGTATACATGGGCCAAGTATTGCAAGCTGGAGTAGGCCAAGCACCTGCCAGACAGGCTGCATTGAATGCAGGAATGCCGTTTCAAACACCATGTACTACAATAAACAAAGTTTGCGGTTCAAGTTTGAAAGCTGTAATGATAGGTGCAACAGAGATTCGATCCAAGATGGCAAATCTCATTATTGCTGGAGGAATGGAGTCGATGAGCAATGCACCTTATTTTATTAGAAAACCATCTAAAGAAAGTTCATTCAATTTTTCTGATTTAGAATCAATACTATCCAATGATGGATTGAAAGATGCATATTCCGGAGAAATGATGGGAAATACTGGTGAAACTGTTGCAAAAGATTTCAACATAACAAGAGAAAAATCTGATGAATTTGCCGTAAAATCTCATTTTCTTGCTAACAATGCATGGAATCAAGGATGGTTAAAAAGAGAATCTTTTGAAGTAAATGGCATAATTGAGGATGAAGGAATACGCCCTAGTACAAATATGGAAAATCTTAGTAATTTGAGAACGATATTTAATATCGATGGCCAAGTAACTGCAGGAAATGCTAGTCAATTATCCGATGGTGCTTCAGCAGTATTAATTGCTTCAAATCAAGCAGTTGAAAAACATAATCTACCAGTTATGGCCAGAATAATTGACTATGTGACTTCAGGAGTTGCACCAGAAAAAGTCATGTCTGCGCCAATATATGCAGTAGAAATGTTACTTAATAGGAATTCACTTAAAATTGAGGACATAGATATATTAGAACATAATGAGGCTTTTGCTGCTGCATCTTGTGCGGTTCAAAAAGAGTTGAAGATTCCTGAGGAAAAATTCAACCCGCATGGAGGTGCTGTTGCAATTGGACATCCATTAGGTGCCACAGGAACTAGATGTTTGATGACATTGGTAAACGCATTAGAAAGAACTTCCGGGAAATTAGGAATTGTAACTATTTGTCTTGGCGGAGGAAATGCTGTCGCAATGCTCATAGACAGAAATTTTTGATAAAATATGATTATCTGAGAAAACTCACAGTCATAGCCCTTATTTGGGAGTTGTTAGTGGGTCGGTAATATGGTTAAGCCACTGAAACCCCACACACGCTTTGAAAAAGCACGAATAATAGGTGCTAGAGCGCTTCAAATAAGCATGGGAGCCCCACTTTATGTTAGTGAAGAGGAGTTACGAGAAAGTTTTAATGATGAGTTGGTCCAACTTTATGGCGTAGATGATGCAAAGGAAAGAGTTGTCCTCGATCCTATGAAAATTGCAACACTTGAATATGAACAAGAGAGAATCCCGATTGATGTCGACCCTCACCTAGATTAAAATTAATAAAATTGAACCGGTGGCTCGGAGTGTATCTACTTGATTGGTCAAATAAAAATAAAAAATTTGACTAAGTTATTAATTTTAGTAACAATTTTAGTCATCAATCTCGGAGGAGTTATTCGAATATATGATGCGGGAGAATCTTGTCCAGATTGGCCAAAATGTTTTGGAACATTAGGATTTGACATATCAGAAAATGAACAAGAAGAATGGTATAATGAAAATCCAGATGAAATAGATTCCCGAGGAAAATGGCATAGATATACAACTTTTGAAATTTTTACTGAATGGATTCATAGATTTTTAGCCGGATTTATCTTAGGCCCTCTTGTAATTCTTAATTGGGGTTTAGCAAGGTGGAAAAATAATTATAAAAAGGAAATTCGAATATCAACTACAATATCATTAGCACTCATTATTTGGCAGGGCGCAATTGGAATGTTAACAGTAAAAATGGATAATGAACATTGGAGTGTGATATTACATTTGGGCTCCGCATTAGTATTTATGCTAAGTTTAATATGGATTTGGATGATACTAGCCAAGGAAGATAGGACTGATTGGTTCACTTTCTCTCCTAAAATATCAAATTTATGGAAAAATAAAATACTATTCATGTCTTTGTTGACATTACTTACATTATTTTCAGGTACATTGGTATCAACATCTCCTGGTGCAAATAATGGTTGTGGAGTAAATGGATTCTATCAATCATGGCCTTTATGCAATAATGAATTAATATCTTCAATTTCCAATATAGTCGAACAGTCACAAATGATACATCGTTGGCTTGTTGCTTTAGTCGGCATAATATTACTTCGATATTCATACTTAATTTTAAAACAAAGTGATGAAGATAGTTTAATTTTGAAGAAATGGGTATTGATATCTACAGGAATTTATTTACTAAATATACTGCTTGGAGGATTATATATAATTTCTTGGACACCTGATGGTTATTTCATAGAAGTATTATCATTAATACATCTCCTTTTGGCATCAGGTTCATTTTTATTAATTGCAACAGCATACATAGGTTTTTTAATACCTCAATCGAATGTTAAATATGATATCATCATACCTGAAGACTAAAGGTAAAATGTTACAGGTAGGAATGGAGGGTTGTGCGTGACTATGATAAAATCATACTTTAGTCTTACTAAACCTAAAGTGGTAGTGCTACTACAAATCACTGCTTTATGTTCAGTCTTATCTCACGATTTATTAGAACAATATAATTTTTCTTTTCAGCAAATAATAGAAACATCGGCCAAGATGTTAGTAGTTTTTATTGGAGGATATTTGACAGCAGGAGGTGCTAATGCGATTAATATGTGGTATGATAGAGACATTGATCCCATAATGAGGAGGACTTCTAATAGGGCAATTCCTAGTGGAAGGGTTTCTCCCAATAATGCATTAATCTTTGGAGTTTTTATTTCAATAATAGGAGTTTCATGGTTTGTTGTTATGGCAAATCAAGTTGCAGCGTTTTGGGCTGCTTTTAGTATATTTTTTTATGTTTTTATCTATACAGCATGGTTGAAACGAAGTACAGTACAGAATATAGTCATAGGAGGAATTGCGGGATCTACGCCTCCAGTCATAGGATGGGCGGCAGCTTCTGACGATCTGACGATTAAAACTGATTCAGCAATCAATTTTTTTGATTCTATTTTTTCATTAGGTAGTTTCATGCCATGGTTTTTATTTTTACTTATTTTTCTATGGACACCGCCTCATTTTTGGGCTCTCGCATTATATAGATCTGAAGAATATGAAAAGGTTAACATCCCAATGATGCCAGGTATTAAAGGCCCTGAAAAAACATTGTTTACGATGAAGATTTATGTAATAATATTAGTTCTATTATCATTTTTATCTCCTTTTGCCTTGAATAATTTAGAATTTGATGAATATCTATTTCACATATTTTGTTGGACTAATGTGATACTTTCAACATGGTATGCAAGTACGGTTTTTAAAATTGATTTAAACGAACAGAAAGATAAAACTGGCAGAATACCTACTGCTGCACGATCATTTTGGGTATCTATGTTATATCTTGCATTGATATTTGTTGCAGTTGTTATGGCAAGTATAGGCACAATAGGCGGAATAATTGGAGCGTTAATTTCTACAATAATAATTATTAGAAATCAACTCAAGGCTAAGAAGGAAATAAATCCATTTTCTTCATAGTAATGCGATGGTTTCAAACGCCTAGTGTCTTGTTCGCAATACATAAGATTGAGGCGCAGACATGAAAGAATCAGAACTAATTTATGATTGGAACTCAGTAGACTATGAGATTTCAAGGGATTCAACCAAGCATCCTCATGGCATTTGGTTTGATGATGAAACATTAAGGGATGGTTTGCAAAGCCCAAGTGCAAGAAATCCTAAAATAGAACAAAAATTAGAATTGATAGATTATATGGAAAAATTAGGAATTCAAAAAGTAGATTTAGGATTGCCAGGGGCTGGCCCATCTCATATCGGGCACATAGATTCCATGCTAAAGCATATGACTGAAAACTCATATGATTTAAGACCTGGATGCGCCGTAAGGACATTAGTTAGCGACATAGAGCCGTTAGTCGATTTACAAGCTAAATTTGAACGACAAATACAAGCTAGTGCATTTCTTGGAACTAGTCCAATAAGACAATATACAGAAGGTTGGAATATGGAAAAGATATTATCGACAGCTGAAAAGGCAGTAACTTTTGCAGTTGATAACGATATTCCAGTTATGTTTGTGACAGAAGATACTACACGAAGTAAACCATCTGAAATTAAACAAGTATACTCCCGGGCCATAGAGCTTGGAGCAGATAGGATTTGTATTTGCGATACATGTGGGCATGTGACGCCAAATGGAGTGAAAAAACTTCTATCATTTATTCAAGAAGAAGTTATTCCTGATTCAGGAGTAAAACGTAGAGATATTGAAGTTAATTGGCATGGCCATCAAGACAGGGGCTTAGGAGTTGCAAATAATTTAGCTGCAGTAGAGTCTGGAGCAGATGTCATACATGGCACCGCTTTGGGAGTAGGAGAAAGAGCAGGAAATGCCCCATTAGATCAAACATTAGTCAATTTAAGTTTAATGGGAGTCATTAATAATGATTTAAAATCATTAAATAATTATATCAAAAAGGCACATGAATATATAGAAGTTGATTTACCAAAAAACTATCCAGTATTTGGAAAGGATGCTTTTGAAACTGGGACAGGAGTGCATGCTAGCGCTGTCGTTAAAGCAATGAAAAAAGGTGACCATTGGCTTGCAGATAGGATTTACTCTGGAGTTCCGGCCCAAGAATATGGACTTGAACAAAAAATAAGAATCGGACATATGAGTGGACGATCGAATATTATTTGGTGGTTGAATAAGAATGAATATAAAATTACTGATGAATTATTACAATATCTCTTTAATGTAGCGAAAAGTCAAACAAGATTAATGGAGGATGAGGAAGTTCATTCGGCTATATCTAAATTTACAATCATCTGAATATCAGAGATGCAGATAAAGGGAATGCCTAAAGCCATAAGCAATTTGAAAATAAATAATGCGAACAATTGTTGTAGTCTTACTACTATTGATGCCCCCCATAAGTGTGGTATTTGCTGAAAATGATATTATTCCTCTTGAAGAAGAGGTATCTGATCAGAAAATTTTAATCAATTATTCTGAATCTGTTCAAAGCGCCTTTCTTAGAGTGGGAGATATTAGTCAATATTCTGATAATGAATTACATAATGCAAATGAATGGTTAATTGTTACAAATATGCCAATTATCAATCATAAAAATATGATTTCTAAATTAATCTCTACAAAACCAGTAGATGTATTAATTGGTTCATTTATATGGGATTTAGAATATTCATCTAATCTTTTACTTGAGTTTCAAGAGTTGTTAGAAATTGGAGAAATAGAGTCATACTCGCCAATGTTGATTAAAAATCATGAAATTAGATATATTCCTAATGATCCAGACTTCTCAGAACAATGGCATCTACAAAATACCGGTCAAACCAATGGAGGTTTGACTGGAGAAGACATCAATATCACTGGAGTATGGAATAGTTATAATGGATCTGGTGTCGTTATTAGCGTAGTTGACGATGGACTAGACCACGAACATCCAGATATTGAAGATCATTATTCGTCAGCATATTCATACGACTGGTGTAATGATGATTCTGATCCAACTCCTCAGCCTAATAATGGCCATGGAACATCTGCTGGAGGCGTTGCTGCAGCAGTTGGAGATAACGGAATAGATGTTACTGGTGCTGGATATGGCGCGACATTGGCTGGCTCTACCCTTATTGCTTGTGGAACTAGTGATCAAATGGAAGCTGATGCTTTAATTTTTCAAATGGAACATATCGACATATATACAAATTCTTGGGGACCAGCTGATGATGGCCAAACATTAGAATCACCTGGACCGATAACTTTGGCTGCATTTGAAAATGCTGCATATAATGGTAGATCAGGATTAGGAAATATATACACATGGGCTGCAGGGAATGGACTAGAAAGTGATGATAACGCAAATTATGATGGATATGCGAATAGTAGATTTACAATTGCGGTAACTGCAATAACTCATACAGGTGAGCAGTCATATTATGCAGAACCGGGCGCAAATATTCTTTTAGCCGCTCATTCGAATGGAGATGGAGAGGGAATTACTACAACTGATATTGAGGGTAGTGGCGGATATGATAATGGAGATGTTACCAATGACTTTGGAGGGACTTCAAGTGCTACTCCTTTGGTTGCTGGAGTAATTGCATTAATTTTAGAAGCCAATGAAAACCTTACATGGAGAGATATTCAACATATCTTAGTTCAAAGTTCAAGAGTAAACGATCCAAGTGACGATTCTTGGGAAACAAATGGTGCTGGACATAATGTTTCTCATAAATATGGATTTGGAGTTGTAGATGCTGGGGCCGCTGTTTCTCTAGCGGAAAATTGGACTAATGTTGATGCTGAAACTAATTTTAGTTTTGGAACTAATAATCCATTTACAGATATTCCCGACAATAATGATAATTGGACTGAGTTTTCAATGAATGTGACTACAGATATTAAAATTGAAAGTATCGACATAATTACTGACATAACTCATACCTCAAGAGGTGATTTAGACATTGTTTTGGTGGCACCTTCAGGAAAAGAATCATGGTTAGCAGAAACAAGAGGAGATAATGGAAACGGATACTCAAATTGGCTCTTCAATACGGTTCATCATTGGGACGAGGATGCAGCTGGTGAATGGAAATTAAAATTGAGAGATACTGTCAATTCAGATACCGGAACTCTAAATTCTTGGGAAATTATCATTCATGGAGTAGGTAATTTCACAGATACTGATGGAGACGGAATTAGTGACTTTACCGATACTGACGACGATGGAGATGGATGGTCAGATTTGGATGAATCTGCATGCAGCACTGA
>TARA_B110001450_G_scaffold256601_1_pt1 | contig 12301 bp, 5 predicted proteins | sample TARA_B110001450 | Tara Oceans TARA_B110001450 (sample SAMEA4396538) | marine metagenome | biome: Polar Biome; feature: [SRF] surface water layer (ENVO:00010504); material: water (ENVO:00002006), including particulate matter (ENVO:01000060) such as... | depth 5 m | reverse complement strand
AAAAAGGTAGTAAATACAGACACTGAAATAGATAAAAAACTTACAAAGGAAATACCGAATATTATGAAAATGTGTATTCGCGGTTACTATCGTATCTTAAAAATTCACGGCAAAAAAGGAATCTGGAATATTCTTCCGCAGTATTTCAAAGAAAACAAGGAAGAGATGGAGCAAACTACTAATTCTCTTCAGCATTTCTTGAAAGCCGGCAATGTTGTATTTAATAATAAGTTATATGTACCTCTAAAGGTATTTTCTCAAATGTTTAATGAGCATTGCAGGGAGAACAATCTACCCCGCGAACAATTTACAAAAGATTACTATATGGGTATATTTACTAATAATAACATTAAAATGGTGCAGCAGGGTTCAAGAGAATATCCTATTAATTCAGGCATTATACTTAAACGAACTACATTTTTACTCGGTATTGATATCTCGGGCGATGATAACGAAATTCTAGACAATGACCCTGAATAAATTATACGTTAAAAGATTCGTTTTAATTTATTTATTAAAAGTAAATGTCCAAAGAGCCAACTGAATCGACTGTCGACGGCAATTTTATATTTAAGGCCGGTGTTGTATGTGTATTCATTGTAATTATATATTTCATGTATAGTTTATTTTCTAAAATGAAGGAAATAAACAATAAACTGGACTCTTTTTTAATAGATCTAAATAAACCGCCTGAAATACACGAATTACAACAAGATGTCGTCGAAGACATTTCTGAGAAAAATGAAGATAAGAAGTCCAATGTAGATTTATCAGGTGTTGACTTAGTACAAGATCTAGATACCATCGAGGAGTAAATTTTATGTAGGGCATAAAAGAATATTCTCGTTCCTTACAAATGCATCTATTACACATCTATATATTTTTTCATATGAAGCGATGTCATTTCCGCCCGTAATTATAACACTACCGGGTCTGAATACAATGCATGACATGACTTTATTAAAATCTGGTTCTTGCATCTTAATGTTAACGCCCGGGTATTTATTCGGGTTAAAGGAATAAGTTTTAAGGTAATCCAACTCCCGTTTATCTAGAATTTTACACAAATCTGTCTGTTTTATGAATTTATCGATCTTAAAATCAGAATTTATCATGCATATTCTAACATTGGATATTTTTGCGGTTTCGCTCTTAAAAGCGTTCAATGTTTTAAGCCTTTTAAAAATTTTTCTTATAGCATATGTGGCTGAATATGGGTTAAGAATTCCTGCTAACTGAATATTTCCATTTGAGAATATTTTAGCAGAAACTTTTGGTTTATTCTGGTACTTCACCGTTATGTAAACATTAGCACAATTATAGAATTGTTTTTTACCGTTTTCGTTACTGTACTCTGAACAATACTTTGAAGTCTCTATGAGACTATTAAAAGAACAGCAAACAGTCATTGTAGATATATCCCATTTTTTAATAATTTTAAAAGATGTATATATTTCGGGACCACTCATTCGCTGATAAACATCGTTAAAAAATTTGAACTGAGGATTACAAATGCAATCTGTATATTGAGAACGCGGGTCGCAGATTGAGCACGTTGTCATTATGTCTCCGTGTTCTTTATATACTAATTTGTTTCTTTATATAGTTATTTTTTGCAATTATCTGTCTTTAATTTCATTTATATTATTTATTACATCAATATAATCGATTATTAATTGCTTGTTTACTGTTTCTCTGCACGCTTTTAGGAGCATCGATGTCATTTCTTTAGAATGATTATTTACTAGATGCGTGAAATAAAATATAAAACGCGGAAGATAAAATTTATAAGTTTCTTCTAGATTCAGGTCTTTATTATTAATGTCTTTTATAATATCATGTAAACAATATGTTAAAATATTAAGATCTACATCTTTAATCATATCATCTGATATAATTAGTTTATTAGTCGATTTCCGATGATAATAAACAATAAGTTTATTAATTTCTTCTATTTTTTTACTTGTTAAATTAATTCTAGTACAAGGATCCCTGAAGTCAGACATTTTATTTAAATATAGTACAAATGTATTAAAATCATAATAAATGTACTTATTGTTATTTTTAATACATATCCATGGATATTTAAGTTCTTCGTGAGAAATTGGGCACATATTATTAAAATCTAGTGTTTGTCTTATTTTTCTTTGAATTACTTTTGCAGCGGAGCAACTGTTTAGAATATCTAAAATACATTTTTTTTGGACGTACCCAACAAATTTAATTTTATAAATTCTACATATTTTTCTTAAACAGTTAACGGTTAAACTATTGGAATACCGAATCATATATTTAATTATTCTATCTTTTTAAATTATTTAATAAAATATATAAAAAGATAAAATATAAGATATATAAATAGATGACCTCTTTTAAAATATCTAAAAAAACAGTTCATACAGATGCTAGAACATCTATAATAGATAAGCATGTTGAAACCATTAAAAAAATAGAAGACGATAAAAAAAATATCGATAAATATCGTTCAGAATTATTTTTATTAGAAAAAACAAAAAAAAATTTTGAATGTAAAAACAATTTTTCTGATGCTTTTATTGTGCACCAAAAAATAGACACATTAAAGGATAAAATTCAAAGAATTGAAAATGATACAGAATTATCCGATTATTTATTTAATTCTATGAATTTTATAAAAGAGATTGATAATGATGAATGTACAACGGTGTCAGATACGACAGAGGACGGTATATTTAAGTACATTTCTCTTGATTCGAAAAATAATAAAGGTGAAATGTATAAGATGTACATGGAAAAATGTTTTCCATCCGAAGTAAATAGAACCGTTGAATATAGTCTAAATAATACATATAGATGTAAAGATTGCGGTTTTAAAACCACAAATGATATTTCATCTGGTCTCACAATTTGTTTTAATTGCGGTCTAGCAGAAAAATCGAATATTTCAAACCTTCCAGAATGGAATCATGCAGAAACCCACGAATACATTAAACCTTATAGTTATAAACGGACAAATCACTTTAAAGAATGGATTAATCAAATACAGGGACGCGAAGGAACTGTTATACCAGCAGATGTTATAAATTTACTGATTATTGAGATTAAAAAAGAAAGATTAAAGGATAAATCCCTTGTTACATATTCTAAAACTAAAGAATTTCTTAAAAAACTTAAACTCAATAAATATTATGAACACATTCCAAATATAATTCATAAAATAACTGGTAATAAGCAATTAATCATTAACAATGAACTCCAGGTTAAATTAATTAGTATGTTCAATGATATACAGGAACCATTTGATAAAAATTGTCCGAAGAATAGAAAAAATTTCTTGAGTTATTCATATACATTGTATAAATTTTTTCAATTAATAGATAAAGAAGAGTATCTTATATATTTCCCATTACTTAAAAGTAGAGAAAAATTGTTTGAACAGGAAAACATATGGAAGAAAATATGCAAAGATTTGAATTGGACTTTTAAGCCGTGTATATAATACAATTAAATTTAATAGATGTCTATATTCGCTGTACTGTTATTGTAAGATACCGAGGTAGTTCCCAGGCATGTTACATTGATATAAGATCTTGATGACGCGATTTTATTAAAATTTATTTCAAGCTGAATACTGCTATATCTATCCAATGGTACACATGATCCAGAATATGCCGAGGAAGCTAAAGGTATAACCAATGAACATATTCCATCTTCTTTATCTACACCATTGAAAGTGTACCTATTATAATTTAAACCTAAAACCGACTTAGTTGCATAATCTATAACACTTGGTTCTAATGTTTTGTGATAAGGATATCCATTTAATTTTAGATTAAGGTCTTTGATGTGTACACCGGATGTTAACCATCCAGATACTATAATATGTGATGCATATAAATTAAAACTATCTAAATCTAATAAAAGATTGGCGGTGTTATCCGCATCGAAGTATAAACCTTGTGTAATTTTAGGCATTTGCGTAATACCTCGATTGAATGCATTTATTTCTGTATCGTCTAATTCGAATCTTTTGTTATAAAGTCTTAGTTTGTGTATAGTAGTGCTGTAATTTAATTTAAAGTGCCCCGCCACATTTTTGTAGGTGTCTCCAAGTTGAAATCCATAATTGTCTGCCATAAAAGAATCGATGAAGTAATTATCATCTCTATCACATGGAATTAGGGTATTATTCATGAAACTGTCAAAATCTGTAGTGTTCATATTACTCGAGATCAGCTCGTTTCCAAGTACATTATCAAGTTTGTTGTAATAAATTTTGATAGACAATTTTTGGTCTTTGAGTAAACCAGTAGGAAATGAACCATTTTCAGATATATTATGGAACGTTTCTAGTTTAGAACTTAGTGTTTTTGTAAAACCAGGTATCCATGTGGTTAATTTAGTAGAACCGTCTTTATTTAAAATGCTACAGTTTTTTAATAAATTAGCATATTCCCCCGCCCCAAATTCTGTATCTAACATCGCTTTAATGTCATCAAATGTAAGTGTTTGCCATATTTGACTTCCAACATGATACTCTATTCTACTAAAAAGGCGAAGAATAGATAAATTTTTGAGAAAAATGCCCTTTATTTCGGGTATATATGGAAGGGTATCCGTATCAAGTTCTTCGTCATTGAATGCAATTGAATTAAAAGTGTTAACAGCGGCTGAAGAGATTATATTTGTGGCGTGGCGTGGTTGCCATCTCCAATCTATCTCATATGGGTCATCCTGGTTAGTCCATCTAGAATATATTCCGGTCCACGATTTTCCATCCTTTGATATCGCCACATTGTATGTTCCTTCACCTACAGCAATCCATAAACCGTGTTTATGTACAACATCAAATACTATATCAAAAACCTTTGATGCATCGGAATATTCCCATTTTTCCAAATCGTCTGAATAAGCCATGGGAGATATTGCACATCTGCTTGCCGCCACATATTTAGCCGAATTTAAACCTGACATAAAATTATCGTTTTTAACTTGTGCTATTTTATAACAATGTCCTTTCGTCTTATTTGTTAGAGTTTCGGTGCCTAGTCTGAAATGCTTTATAAATTTAGGGTACACGGCGCCATTGGCAACGGGTTTATTTATAATTGGTATATTAATCTCTTTATAAGGAACCAAATAAAACCCCGTGCCGGATACGTGATCTACCAGAAACATATCACCTGTTAACGGAGAATATTTAGTAGAAATTATTTTTCTAGTTATTCCGTCTACTTCTAAGTCAAATGGGCGATTAAGCCATTTGTCTCGAAAAGGCCGAAAACCAATTGTAAAACCGTCTCCTCCCGCCGAGGGCGGCCAGTTGCGGGACTGTGTCGACCCACTGCTCTCGTCGGCCGTCTCAACCCCGGGACCTATAAAATTGGTTCGGCCTGTGAAAGTCAATGCTTTTGTATTGTCCATATCTATAAACAATACCGCCTCATTCAGTCTTTCGGCAGTCCCACTCTCAACTTCTATTAGGTAACTTACATTAGTTAAAATACTGGTAATTCCATTTACATTTATAACTTCCATATTATTTACCTCGTAAAGACTATCATGTAAAGTTTCGGTGTGTTCATAAGGGTTATAACCGCCGTCTGTCGGGAAATCTACGTAAGTCCATGGTTTAGTCAGGTCGTTTGTATAAGCCAAACAACGATTGTTTCTAAGTGTGTCGTCGTATATTGGAGTGCCTCCGACAAACCAATGTCCTTTGTGGAAACAGACTGTATGAATTTCGTAAAACAGAAGTTCAATAAATATATGAGTATACTCGTTACTAAATTGTCCAACATGACTGGGGTAGTCTATAGTTGAATAGCATAGATGTATTTTATCATTGTTACTTCTTCCAACTATGACCATTTTTCCATCCGCAAAAACAACATCGTTTATTTTTTCAAATGGAGTATTATGCCAAAGAGGTGTACCGGGTTCTTGACCTGATGCAAGAGAAGAATGCATTCCCAAATCTTCGTAATTGTTGCTGTCTGAAGAGCTTAATATGTCATATAGTGGCGGAGCATATATCAATTTCCAATAATATTCGCTCCCAGAGATTCGAGGCAATCTTTCAGAATTAAGCGGCAAAACCCTGACGGCAAGAATTGCCTGAATGACCGCACCTTCATCATAAGTACCCGAACAATAAACAATTTCACTATCATTGCTTCTGGGGTCCTGATAGAATCTTTCCATGTTAAAATTAGATAAAAAATCCTTCTGGCCTATGCGACTACCTGTATAAATAGATCTCTCTTCGTTGAATATAATATCATCTGATGTATACCTATAAACTTGATTACTAGGAAAAATGAATCCCCCCCTTAGGGCCTTTGTAACGGATCCTATGAGAGGTGACGTTTTCTGACTGGCTGAATCTAACCCACTTCTATTTCCGCATATAATTACTCTATCATTGAACGCGATGATATCATTAGGCTGATAGAGTGTCCCGAAATTAGACAGGGCGTAGTACAAGCTTTGGTTTTCATATGCAATGTAACTTTCGATTATATAATTAGTTCTATCTGCGATAAGTTCGTCATCTATATTAACCTTAATACCTCCACTAAATGTGTTGTCGTGAAATAAACTTATTCCCCTATATTTATTAATGTCATTTGTTAATTCTTTAGATCTAAAAGTGTCATTAATGTTAAATTGTAAGACGTCCTGATGGCGATTGGTTCTCGCGCTTATAGACATACCGAGCCACCCGCTCTGTGCGCCTACAGCCGTTTCACTGTCAATGATTCGCCAGTGTACTGTGTCATGTGACACTGCAATGTAACCCCTGGCTGTCGCCGGGTTTACCCCTTTTATAGATGCAGTCCAAATATTTTCTAAGAAATTAACAGTGGATATTTCATATTCAACAAGTCCAACTACAAGTTTAAATTTTTTAGCATCCTTATCATATGAAAATATTTCCGTCCGTGTCGTTGGCAGCGCCACATTTCGGATTAAAACCGCTTTATTAACAGAATCTGTTTCAAAGAACACGGAGCCGCTAAACCCAATGACGGAATCACCGTCCATGTCCGCTCCACCTTCAATTTCTATATATTCTGTTGTAATATCGAGTACAGGCTGTTCTGACCCCAAATTTAAGTGAGCATCGGATCCCAGAGATTTTCGTTTGTTGGATGTTATCTTCACGATAGTGTTTATCTGCGACGTGTCTGTTTTCTTAAGAATCACTACATTTGAGTCTAATTTTTTATAAGCAGCAGCGCTCTCATACGGCGAGCCAGCACTTACGGGCGAAGAATATCTCGAGTTCTGGTCGTCTGGCACATTTTCATTGTACAATATTTTATTATTTGAGTGTTTAGTATAAATAATTTCATCTAAATCACCGGCTTCATTTTTGACTATATATATATCATATTCCCTGTTTATAGATGTTGCATACAATAACCGTGAATGGATATCTAATTCACTTGAAATTAGTGGAACTATACCTGGGCGGATACCAATCGCTTTTATAGTAGATGCGCTTATTACATCAGGACAAATTTGATTGTGTTGTATATCTAAAACTGCGCCAGAAATAAAGCCTTCAGACATCGGCGTGACGGGGGAAGTTGCATTTAATGCTACTCGTATATCTCCTTGTAAATTACTAACATAACTCGAAATGTAATTAATACTACCCTGCTCGGTTTCATAGTTCTTGACATTAGCATCATCATATACTTTCCGCGGATCTCGTTCTGACTTGACCCGTTCCATTTGTTCATCAATTATAGAATATTTTAATGGATACCAATTGTAACCGTCATTGTTGGACACAAATAGGGCCGTATTCAGAACGCGGGGGTAGGGTTCAACGCGCACATTAACTGTGACCTCTGCATTCATATCAAATGGAATATGAGACGACGACTCGACTTCGTGAGGCTTTCCAGATGCAACCCATAGTCCTTTATCATTAGTAACCAAATGATCTACAACTGGCATGTAATATTTCAAATCGTCCATTACCCCAAGACGAGATATTATGTGTTCACTATACATCGGGTCCGTGTTGAAAGAAATGTTAACAGTATTAGTCATTAACTCATATGGGGGTTCATATGTCGTTGAATTACACGATATAAAAAGGTATAATATCTCTCCGGTTTTTGTAGATATGGGATTGTCGACGTCATATATATTCTTGGTATCGTCCACACTATTGTGATAAAAATTTTTAGTATTAGAAGCAATATCACTAGTGAGCCCAGTGAATTGTCCATCTTTTACCAAATTAAACTTATAAGTGGTACCATTCCCTGACTGGAAGATGGGGTCACCACTACCCGTGACCCGATTAGACAAATTCATTATAGCATTTATTTTATCTTTCAGCACTGATACTGTTATAACTGACCGGTCAGTAGGGTCCTCGGCTAGTATACTTACAGTACGCCTCTGGACAATAGGCAACCCGCTTTGTGCCGGAGCATCAGTTCCCGAATAATATGGTATAGAAATGTATATAATCTTAGGATCATATATGTAGTTATAGAAACTTATTAACGGATGGGTATCTTTAAACCTGACCTCAATGTTATAATTTTCAGTGTCTAATATAGTGTCATTGTTGGCGGGGACGCCCCCCAGAACAGATGGCGTGGGCGCGAGCGCATATATAGCAACATTATCAACGTATAAATTAGAAGAATTGGCGCCCCAGACATCATCCTTGCGGCATATCAAATAATCGCTACTTACTCCGCCGTATAATAGTTGAAGTTTACTTTTCAAAGTTCCTATGTTGTCAGCCGCGTTAATAGCACAACAAATCTTAAATTTGTCATTTAAACGTTCATCCACTGGTTTGCAAGATGATTCAAAAGCTGTTCCTCCAAGACGGATTGATTTCGGATTGTTATTCAGTCTACCATCCCCATTTGTTACACTGTTATTCACTTTTATATTGATTTTTTCTGCTTGTAAAAAACCTAAATCTGTTATAAGAGTCTCGTCCGAGGCGATTGCCGAGAAATTGATCTCAGTGGGGCCCAGAGAGGTTTTCACTTTGACAATGTAATCGTCGCTATTTACATCGATTATATTATTTACTTTTGTTTTAAATTCGCCGAATGTTAAATAATTCCCGGTTGCATTTCTTGATGTCATCAGTATATTTCCAGCGATGGGCCAAAGATTCGACATCCCTCCGTTTTTTTTCACATTTACAAACATGATTTCATGGTCATTTATTGTGGGCATATTTTTAATTCTTACATCTAAATAGTCTCGTAGATCGATTTCAACAATGTTGGCACCTATGTTATGTTCTGATACAATATCGTTAATTTTTACATCATCCGGATATTCTACCTTATGGACCTTATTTAATAATTTAATATCAGTCTGTACATAACCAAACGTGTCATGAATTAAGACTTTTAATTCCCCTAAAGTTAAATTGGTATCTTCATTACTAAAATTGTTGCGTACAAATGCGAAAGAATTAAGTTGTTTATTAGTCAGCATTTCATTTTTTCTATACATATCAGATAAAGGATAGTAATTGTTCGGACCATCATACATATTTACATTTTCCCATGTTACTCCATCATTATAACTCCTCTTTATCTTACCCTCACTGGCAAATTTGTCCACTCCTAGTAAAACCTTATGCTTTGATCCTGCTACATATACAGGATCTCCATATGGGTCTGTTACACTAGATGATATAACATAGTCTTTAAAATTAAAATTCTCTAAACGTTTGGAATTTGTTTCAAGTGGCGGTGTACTTACAATAGGATTCGATGCGCCCGCGGTGATAGTGTGCTCGGTTGAATCATAATAAAGATCTTTTAAATGAAAAGTTGTCTGACTTGAGCCGTGGTACTCGGCGATGCTACCTGAATCATACGAGAGAAACCATTCAGGGGCGCGGAGTACTTCACCTGTGTGATCCTTAAATCCCGAGACCAGTACACCATCATCGGTAGGTAAAATAGTTGTAACTATTTTCAAAATGCTAGGAAGTGCAACTGAGGATCCAGATTGGGTATAATTAATATCCCTAAGTATCACTTGACGTTGATAGACAAACTCATCTAATAAAAGAAATTTATAAGGGTCATTGCCTGCAATTGCTGGTTCACCCCCGATGAATAAAACGGGTGTATTCGACACACCGGCCTGTCCGTCGACGAGTGCAATATCCATAATTTCACTGAAATACCCTATTTTAAATTTACTTGGCGACCCGGCATCGCTCATGCCGTCACCCACTGATATATTAAAGTCTGACCCGCCCCTTCCCTTGCCTACAGATATATTAACAGGGCCCCATCTTTCATCTACAACAACAATTGACTTGTTTATATACACCCACTCTCCGTCTGCTGGGTTCGTTTTATAAACACCAGGTACCGACTTAGTTGAAAAATCTATATCAGATTTAGATAAGCTTTCGCCTGTCATTAAAAAAGTCTGTCTTAGCTGGTCTCCTATATTTTCTAGGTCCATACCACTGCCCGGAGTTGAATCGTCTGCTATATACTGAAAATTTGTTATTTTAGAATCCATTTCAAAATTTAAATAGATGTCTCCGAGCATGTCAGTATTTTCATCTGGTGTAAAAAGTTTATATTTTTCAGTCGTTGTACTTTCTGAATTGCCAGAGCAAGTCATTTCTGAAATGTTGTGTCCGTGAATAATTTGTTTAGTTAAGTCATTTTCTGTTATGAAAACAGACTTTATTTCTTCATTATCATTTATTTCATTGGTAACAGCAAGACCCTGTGTACCACTTGCATTATATGCGGCGTGAGCAGCATGAGCCCCTCTTCCCATATTGTTAATTAATATAAGTAAAATATAATTATTTATATTATTTAACCCATTTATTCATTTATTCATTTATTCATTTATTCATTTATTCATTTATTCATTTATCCCATTTATCCCATTTATTCATTTATTCATTTATTCATTTATCCATACTAATTTAGTACATCGCGAGCGATGCTGCGCCACCCTTGAATAGTGCAGTGGTCTCTCCAATGCACGTAATATTAATGTATGGGTTTCCTGCTGGTACCTGCGCCGTGAATGTTAGAGTTAGACGAATGCTGTCGAAACGGTTAAGAGGAACCGATGATCCCGAATAAGCAGAACTTGCGAGGGGGAATACAAGGATACCAATGCCATCAACCGCCTCTTCCTGGTTATTCTCTATATCACGATTAACATATAGACCAAGCGAAGAAGCAGCCGCGTAATCTAACATCTGAGCAGGCAGAACACCGGAAAATGAAGACGAATTTAACTTAAGCTCAGCGCTCTGGATATAGACATCTGGTCCTAGGTTACCCGAAAGAATAAGATGCGAACCATATAACGAAAAGTGGTCGAGATCAATGGTCTTTTGCTTAACACTTGCGATGTCAGTAATAACAGAATTCTGGGACATCTTAAGACGCTTTGGAAGACCAAGTGGCATCGCCTTCATCTGTTCGCGCTCCTCATTACACATAATAATGTGCTTGGCGTAAAGTCTAACAGTTTTTATTGAGATTGGGGAGGGACCAAGGGCAATAGATGTGGGACTATTGGTTGCCAAAGTTGTATTTACCGCGCTTGTTCTGTAAGAGACCGATGTAAGGTAAGGGGAATCGACTGGGAACTTGTTGTACTCACCGTCGGCGTTAAGGGTGTATGGATCGGCGGTAATAGTTACATTATCTTTGGCAGCGAAATAAACCTTAATCTTAATAGACTGATGAGGAGCCGCTGCAAGAGGATATCCGCTCTCCGAAATACTGGTAAAAGTCTCTAACTGAGGAGCAAGAGTCTTGGTTAGCGCAGGAATAATAAATGTAACATCTAATTCTTTTCTGCCAGCAGTATTACTGTAGTCTGTGGCGACGTAGGTCGACTCACCGCCTGTCGATGGGCGGCCTCTTCTCGATACGGTGTTGTATGCGGCCTCGGACATCTCGGTGTTGTATACTACCCGTACATCATCTTTCTCAAGAGTTTGCCAAATCTGTGTACCAACCTGATACTCAATGCGCTCAATTACATTAGTCAATGCACCTGATTTGAACTGAAACATTGGATCCCTTGCACTGAGCTGGGCTTCCGACCCGTTCACCACGGTGACATTATTGTCGCCACCGAATCCCGGCGCGATACCGCCAGTAAAATTATTCTCAATGACAACTTTCATATTGAGATATAATTCTCCAAGACAATCGATGTCATTGTTGATGGTGAAAATCTTGGTACCGCCAAAATCTGAAGTACCATTGTTACCACTAGCGGGAACCTCTAGAATTGTCGAACCGTGGAGTAACTGACG
>TARA_B110001450_G_scaffold257017_1_pt1 | contig 12321 bp, 11 predicted proteins | sample TARA_B110001450 | Tara Oceans TARA_B110001450 (sample SAMEA4396538) | marine metagenome | biome: Polar Biome; feature: [SRF] surface water layer (ENVO:00010504); material: water (ENVO:00002006), including particulate matter (ENVO:01000060) such as... | depth 5 m | reverse complement strand
TCAAATGATTTATATTGTTCCCACGGCGTTGAATCTGTATGGATAAGTGAATGCGAAGCTTGACCTAAACATATATATACACCCATGTGATATCCTTTATCTTCATCATAAGCACTGATTTCTTTATAAACAGGTGTAACTTTAAATTTTTTCTGAATCAAAACTTGTAATATATTTTTATAATTATCATCAGTTTCAAGTAGTTTTTTCCAATCCACATGTTTGGAAAAAACATGTTCCACAAATTTCTGCGCCATTTGAAATCCGGGTCCAGTGGTAAACATTGATTTAAACCAATCTTTATCATCATTAACCTCTACTTTATTAAAATCTAAAAATAAAGCTCCAAGGAACGCTTCGAATAAACATCCCAATTTTTTCAAATTGGTTCTAGTTTTCTTTTCTTCTGCATTTTTTGATATAATATAATATTTATTCAAGCCCATATCATATGCCATTTTTCCAATAGCTTCGTTTTTTACCAATGCTATTTTCTTTTCAGTCATAAACCCCTCATTGGCTTTAGGAAATCGTCTATATAATTCATATTTGGTAATTAATTCCAAAACACCATCACCAAGGAACTCAAGTCTTTCATTCGACTTGCTTTTTAATTTTATACATCGTGATGGTTTATCTACAATTTCAATATTATTTGCAAGATTTTCTAAATTAGGTCTTTTGACATAAGACCTATGTACAAAAGCCCTTTTATATAAATTCAAATTATGGATTTTATCTGTAATTCCATAATCTGATAAAATTTTTTGAACCTGATCATTTGTAATTTCCTTATTATTACTATTATATGGATCAAATATCAATGTCCCGGAGTCTTGGAAAATATCACCATCTTGTAGGAGTGTTTTTTTTGAAGTCATATAATATATCATAAATTAATATATTTAAGTGTTTATTCAAATAACATTTTCTAAGTGGTTAATATATGCTTATAAAAACAGACAAACTTTATATAGCAAATGAGGAAGTAAATCAATTACAAATATTATTGATTGAAGCTTATGAAAGGAGAAGACATATTTTGATAGAACGAGAAATGTACACATGGTGGGAATGGTTTTGGCAAAAATGTGGGTATTAAATTATTTCTTTTTTGCTTTTAACTTTGCGCCCTTTTTGAAACGCAGTTTTTTGGGTACTACCATGTTAATAAACTCTTGAATATCATTGATATTGTTTTGTAGTAATTTATCGTAACTTGTGTCAAATAGTATATTTGGTATTTTGAAACTTTCTTCATTTGAAATAATACCATATACAGGAGATGTTGCACTATTAACTAATTGAAATTTTCCTGAAAAAATTATATACGAAAATGAACTTACCCCTCCCATAAACGAAATATATTCTTTATCAAACAACGGCATTTTGGTTCTACAAAGAACCAAACATGGTATTTCAAAATGCTTAACTAATAGAAAGATATCTATTAATGTTAAATAATAATTGGACAATGTAATAATATCTTCTAAGGATGTTCCTTGGATCAAAGAATTTGTTTGTTCAACCTTGCCATCCCTTTTCAATATTTTTAAAACATCATCTTTATGCTGAGTTCTAAAAAGTTTTGTGTATATGTCTACCAATATTTTGACAATATCCGATGTTTTTATAGAAATACCAAAACTATTTATAATTGTTGCAATTATTTCCCAACTGCATTTAAAATTATGTTTATATTCTAATAACTCAAAATTAGAAAGCAATGGTTTATTTATAATTTTATTTTCTCGAATCTCTTTTTTAATACCTTCTGGGTTTTTTTTCTCTCTCAACAAAGTTAAATTTTTATCTTTCCAATGGCCCAAACTAAGTTTCGGCTTATTGGATATAACACAACTATTTAATACATTTGGTTCTTCATCTTTTATTTCAATATTAAGATTAAAATTATTTTGATATGGAAAACCATCGTTAGGTTCTACCAAGTCATAAATGTTTCTAGTTGTTATATAATCGTTTTGATGTACAGCTTTTAAATCGTCAAAATAATCTCCGTATAATAATTCTTCTAATAATATTATTTCATTTTTTTTTAAATTATATGGTATTTGCTGGAATGATAAAAAATTATGCGGCGTTAAGATAAAAGTTCTTATGTTTTTGAATCTAATCAATTCATCTGCTAATTTTCCATAATAAATAATGTCATTATTAGATTGGTTAACCAAATTAATTTTAGGTAATTTTAATTTACATTTATCACCAGAAGAAGGGATGCACAATGTATTTTTTTCACACGCATCCTTATCTAAATTAAGACATTGTATAATATCATCAATTTCTGTTAAAGATTTCAACCTAATATCGACAAATTCAATATCATTCTGCATAACCATTTTGATGTTTTTTATAATTTCTACTAATTTAACATTATATGTTATTGCAGGATCTTCTATAATAGTAATAAATTTATTATTTTGTTGTCTATATTCAAAATTATTCAATAATATTCGCAATAAATTACGAAAAACATTATAAAAATGACTTTCAAGCTGTATTTCTTTTATTTTTTTAATTCTCTCCTCATCAACCTTTTTATTTTCAAATAAACTAGCATCTAAATTAAGGTAATTCATATTGTCCCCATCACTATTAATATGTATTGCTTTTAGTCCATCTAATTCTTGATCGTTGATTGAACCTGTATATTTTGAAGGAATAGTCGGAACCATCTGGTTAGTTTCTGTCAATATGCCAATAATAATATTATTATCGACAATTTTAATCATGGGTTTACAATAAATTTCTCCTTTACTTTTTCTATGCAATAAATCTAATTGTTTTAATGTATATTTGTAATTTCCCCAAAGAGTTGGATCATGAATAAATGTATAAGATAAATTTTGATTAATACTTGAAGGTATAGATGGAATATAAATTTTGTTAGTTCCCTTGCTAGCGTATATACCTATCACATTATTTTGAAAATTTACAATTTGCGATATTATTTTGTATTTTAGTGTATTTTTTGATAATATTTTTATAATTTTGTCAGCGTTTATATTCTCTTTAAAGTCAAGTGTGTTATTATATTTTTCAGGCATACTAGGAAGAGGTTTGCATTTATTTTCTAGATTATTCCATACAATTTTAACGATGTGAGATATTTCTGGCATAGTTTTTTTTAGTTCTTTGAGATAAAATAATTTTGTAATTTCATATTTATCCTTTCGCACTCTTTTATATTTATAAATGGGTTCGAAATAGGATCCTTTTGAATAAATAAAAACGATTTGTTTCTTTATATTAAAATTATTAGACGAGTATTGATTAGTTGGACATACAATCTCTATTTTATTTGTTATATCATCTTGTGGAGAGCGTATTAAAATAATATTTAACCCTGCTTCAAATAACCCACCATCTAGTTCGTCTTTTGACATAGTTATGAAATCCCATAAATATTCATAATCTATAATTGATTTTGGATCTTTTAAATAATCTATAAAATTTTCATATGCCGAAATAACTTTTTTAAAATATGCGTCAAAATTTTCATTTTTTATATTTGGAGAAATGGTTTTATATAATTTACTTGACTTATATTTACCAATTTCAACTTTTTTTTCTTTATAAAATAATTCAACCAAATCTCCATTTTGCAATGAAATAAATATATCTATATTTAATTTACCAACTATTATTTTTATTAAATCATTTATTGTGATTTTAATTGTTGCGGAGGACTTGATAGGAGAATCGAATTCATCAATATTATGAATGTAATAATAAATATCGGCTATAACGGCCAAAAACGATTTTGTTTCAGATTTTTCCATCCCCTTATGCAATAAACATGCTGTATCAAGCTTTAATTGTTTATCAGATAACGATTTTTGACAAATTTTTTGGCAATTAAATCCTAAAAATTTTTGTTCTGCCATGCTTGGATAACCTAATTGCGTGGATTTTAATGGAAATGTTTCTAGCAAAGGGGTCATATCAAAAGTTTTTTTGGTTGTTTTGTTTATTTTAGTCGATTCCACATCACCTTGATCACATTGCGAAGATGTTGCAATTCTTACCTTTGCTGGAGCGTCTTTCTTTTGTGGTTCTCCGTCAACACTATTTAAATCAATGGATCCATCTTTAAGTCTTTTATACATGGGTCCAACGCCTTCTGGATTTAATTTTCCAACAGGTTTGAACATATTTTTGATTTTTTTACCTTTATCTTTGTTAGTAGTGGGTTTACCAAAACAACATGGTACACACCATCCATCCGGGTGTTTGTCTCCTGAAATAAATCCCGGATACATAGGTTTATAAACCATGATATTTGTATTTTTCTCTCCTTCGGTATGAAATCTATTATCAGTAAATTCATAAATACGCCCACCCTTTGGTACTTTTTTTGAACCTTTTGGAATTAAAGCATCCCATCCACCACATTTCCCAGAATTAATTTCTTTTAATGAAATGCTTCTAGATTTCCCTTCATCATCTGCCAAACACCAGAATCTTGGACAAACATAATGATACTTTTCTTCACCTGTTCCATATGTAATAAATTCGTCGTATGATTTAGTGTTAGCTTCAGCATCTTTTTTATCAATATATTGTTTCTCTTTCTTCGTTAATATCATGGGTTGTTTGGAGTATTGAGCAGGACATGCTTTTGAATAAGCTTTAAATCTACCTTTTGGAACTTTTAAAAACAGATCTGGTTGTAAATTTATTTTTTTTTGCATGAAAACACTTTTTGCGTTTTTCAATGGTATACCTGTTAAATCAACTTCAATTTCACTTGTTTGTCCTGTTTTATTGGATTCATATGATTTAATTGAATCTAAAGAATCAGGAGTTGCATTCTTAGTAGCCATTTTAATACTAAAATCAACGTCCTTAGATTTATTTTCTATATTAGTAGAATCTAAATTATCAAAATTGCCAAAATCGCCAAAATCATCAAAATCATCATCTTCGCTATCATCTTCGCTCTCATCATCGCTCTGATCATCGTTATCCATCAAAAAGTCTAAGAAATCGGTTTGTTCTTTTATATCACTTTCAAATACTACCTCATTATCATTAATCAATGCATCTTTTCTATCAAGGATATTTTTTTCTGCCTGTGCTTGGATGTCTGTATCATCTTTTTCTTCTTCTTTTAATTCCAATTTTTTTCCTTTACACAATGTATTTATTCTAGAAACTGGTATTTTGCTGCTTTTTTTATCTGTAATCAATCGCAATAATGAGTCTATATATATTCGTATATAATGCAAATAATTTACACTATTAATATTTTCCATTGTAATAGTAATTTGAAAATTCTGGGGATTTCTACGAATAATAATAGGAAACCCTGTATTAGAACGTATTGAAAATGTTTTATTTGAGAAGAGTCCTTTTTCAGTGGTAGTATTTCCGATCCAGTTTGCATATTTAATTTGTGCGTCTTGGTGTGACATTTTGAAATTTACAACAAGTGCCTCAATAATTTCACTAGTCGAATTACCCAATTTACTTTTTTCGTTTATCAATGCTTCTTTACTATCCATTTCATTATAATTGGAAACTCGTTTATACCTTAAAACAATTCCCTCTGTATTAGAAGTTAAGTTGCCTTCAAAAATGGTGAAAACACTAGTAAGGCATTTTATAAAATTAGTTAATCGAATATTTTTTTTATAGATTATAGAGGAAACGTAATTTATATTTTTTATTTCTATATTTTTATCGTCAAAATTTGAAAACGTAGAAAACGCATATCCACTTTGTTCTAAGTAATTTGTAATTTTTTTTAAAATAGAATTTTCAATAGATTTCCTGATAATCTGTGTAATTTTTTCCAATGTTAATGGTATTCCACTTGACATTTTAATATTTATATTACCATTTGCTTCAAATTCACATATAATTTCATATTTTTCACCGGCATGCTCAGTAATTATATAAAATCCCACACGTTTTTTTGTTGCCATTAATTTACTTAATTTAATTATTAATCCCTTTTTGTTATTATTTGCTGTGAATAAAAATGGTATTTGTTTACCATCCTGTGACATCTCATCGTTTGTAAATAATCTATAAATATTTTCTCTCTTATTGCCTGGATTATATTTAACCATCGGTATATTTTTACTAGAATGTATCAATTTGAACAATATTTCTAATGGGAAATTGATTTTGGATATAGGATGTATTGTAAAATCTATTTCAGTTATCCCTGGCGTGTTATCTAAATAAGGAATATCCGATGTTTTTGTGTGAAACATATTGAAAAACAGATCAATATTCTCATTGTATTTGACAAATACATTATCAATGGTTGTTTTTTGAGCTTCAAACAATGCAATTTTCTTATTTTCTAATTGTGACAAATTTGTTACATTATTTTTAATTGCTAGTATGGGAAAATAAACATTTGCCATGTATTTTTCAGTAATCTTATCCTCAGTTTTGGAAAATTCCAAAACTTCATCTGCAAAACAAACGAAAATATTATTATTACATAGTTTTCCGCTTTCAAATAGTAAATTATTATTCTGTGTTGTTAAAATATCATCAATGTTTTTCTTAATAATCGGATCTTCATGTGAGATATTATAAGGATTAGCTACAAAGAAATAAGGCTCATTTATAATTAATTTCTGACCAATGGGTATTGTCAATAATTTTGATTTACCCCATTCAAAATCTTGCAAAGAGAGAAAATCATCAAAATCATATGTTTCTTTTATGTTTGGGATAATTTCATTACAATCGATAATATCTTCGTATTCATCGCATTTATTAGAAACAATATTTTTAAGAAAATGACAAAATTTGTCATGAGTGATTTCAATTTTACCAGATTGTGATAAATTCTGGAAAATATTAGAAACGTTTAATATCTGCGATGTAATTCCAAATAAATATAATTGTGATATGGATTTTTTTAATTTCAAAAATTTAATAATTTTTTTCTTGATCATGATTATTGTATCGTCACCATGTATAAAATGTGGAATAATTGTAATTTTGATTTTTTTACGTTTAATATTATCCCATTCGTTTTTATCGAAAAACTTTGTTCCTTTTGGGCCGTAATTTTCACCTTCATATAAAATCTCACCAATAAAAACATAAATATGCTCTATATTATTGGATCGAATGTGGTTTATTTTATATATATCCGACATGTATATAAATATAAACTAAATTATTTATTATAAAATAATGAAATTGATTGTAGCATTTTGTAAAAATAGAGGAATTGGTTACAAAAATAATCTACCTTGGAAATTGAAATCTGATTTGATTAGATTTAAATCTTTAACAATCGGGGATGGAAATAATGCAATAGTTATGGGTAAAAATACATGGAATAGTTTAAACAATAAATCTTTGCCTAAAAGAAGCAATATTGTTTTAACTTCCACCCCAGATAAATATTCAGCATATCCTGAAAAATTTATATCATCATTGCGAGAAGTCCGTAAATTAAAAGAGAAAAAAATCTATGATGAAATATGGGTTATAGGAGGAGAGAGAATATATAGAGAAACACTTCGATCAGATTTGATTGATGAAATATTTGTTACTTATATAAATAAAAATTTTATATGTGATACATATTTTCCAGGCATACCACGTAAATTTAATTTAATACATGCAACAGAGATAAAATATGAAAATGATATAGAATTCAATTATGTTCATTATAAAAAAAATATTTTAGAAAATAATATCAAAAAAATTTTTTCAAAGAAACTTGGGAAATTTTCCAAGTTTCCAAATCACAAATCATAATAAGGGTTATCATGAATTTTCATACCGCAATAATTAACAGGGTTTTTTTTATAATCAATGGGTTTGTATAACTGAATTTTGATGGCATTTTGTAATAAAAATTTAAAATTTTTCCAGAATTCAGAGGTATGTCCAACTGATTTTGTCATGATATGTGCGATTTCATGTATACCAACAAAAGTTAAAGTATTTTCATCAATTAAATTATCCCCTTCCTTTGTGGTGGTTGTACAAAATGCTAATTTTTCACCTTTATTTTCAGAATAAGCAGTGTAGGAACTAGTTGGTAAAGTTTCAGTGACTTTTTTAGGATTAAAGTTCTTGACCAATCTTTTTACATTGTCTCTTTTTGGAAATTCTTCTCCCATATATTTGACCAGTTTTTTTAGTGTTTGTGTAACACGGGCAAGTAAGTCGGCAGCTAATTGGAGTTTAGCGCGTTCTCTAACACAATATTTATTGCCATCTACATCCGAAACAATACATTTCAGATTAAAAGCATCCGATTCATAATATATTTTAAATGCAACTATAATAACAAATATAAACAAGGCATATCCAATAAAATCCATAATATATATATATATATTTGTATACTAAAATTCATGGTGGTTATTTTAACGAAAAAAATAAATGAATATAATTATTTAATTATTTTTCTAAATCTATAAAGGTCCGCATCCAATTTCTAATGGTCTGCGGTTAAAGTCGGGACCAATGGTGCTTGTGTTCCAAGGACCAGTCTGGAGCTGTGGATTTGCTGGTTCGGATCTAATCTGGAGATTGGCATTTCTCATACTTTGTCCAACAGTATTAATACCTATGTGATATCCTGCTCTAAGTAAGCTTACGTCCTTAACATCACCGGATCCCATGGGATTCATCTTTGAAAATGTACCATTAGCATCTTTTGGTAATAATTGCGAAGGATCCGCGATAGCTTTACTGGTGCAACTAGGAGCAAGTCCATGTTGATTTGTCTGAATACCTGAGACGGAAGCATTCATCTCGTTATGTCCTAAAGGTGCGGAGGCCGAGTAATTGCTCCCGGAACCAGAGCAACAGCTTGCAGAACCACCTTTGTTGTTAACACCAGGTGGATTCATTGGAAAGGCACCACCTTGATCACTAAATGCTTTTGCAGAAATGTTTGTAGATGCTGCACCTTCTAAACCTTTGTTCTTTGAGTAGTTATCAATAAAATAAAGAAGCGCTACAGCGGCAACAATGACAAACAAAATCGTGTGATTTTTAAAAATGTTCTTGACTGATTTTAATACTTTCATTCTATAAAATTAGCATATAAAATTTTTTTTTAATATTAATTGTTTATTCTAAATAATTACATCAATAAGTCTCTTCTAATTCAAATTCGTCATCCGAACTTTCCATTTCATCTAACATATATTTATTTTTTATCCGTTTTAATTCTAATACGGCTAGAATCGCAGCTTTTTTTGATTCTTTTGCTCTCCTTTTTGCTTCATTATATAATTCAATGTAAACAGCTCGTGGTGATTTAAGAGCCATTGTATCTTCAATATCAGAATACTCTAAATTTATTTCATTTAATCCATTTACAACATTTTTTTCTAAAGTATTTGATGATTCGTTATCATTCTTTAATGTCAATTCTGGTTTTTCAAGCTTTTTTTCTATATCTAAATCTGTTTCAGCATCGAGATTATTATTTTTTTGTTTAACCAATTCAGTTGTAGTTGTTTTTTCATCTACTTCGTCTACTTCGTCTACTTTTTTTTCAAGATCCACAACAGAATCATCAATATTATCTTTTATCTCATTATTGATTGGATCTTCGATTTCCGAAATTATCATATTTATGGAGTTTTCTATTATATTTTCTGAATTATCCACTATGTTTTGATCGATTTGTTCAACTTTTTCTAAATCTTCGCTAGGAGTAACTTGATTTGTTGTAGGTGTTTTATTAATTTGTATTAGAGGTTTTGTTGCAATATTTTTCAAAATCATTACTTGTTTCAGTGTAAATTCAAGGCTAAAATTATGTGAAGTGAATTTTAACCCATTTAATTGAATTAATGGTATAATGTTCGTGTTTTCCTTAATATCATCCAAACTTAAATTATTTTCATCTTCATCATAAACCATTATCAATTCGTCGCGAGAAATATTTTTTGGTTTTTTAATAACGCATCGTAGAAGAGTATTTGTTTTTTTATAACTTCTTAAAATTTCTTGCCATGCGTATTCAATATCGTCAAATGATAAATCATCTTGAAACCATTTATCTTTTTTTTCATATATCAGATTTTTAATAGAATCACTTAAAGTTTCAATCCAGTTTTCAAATTTTGGATCAGATTTATCAAATAACAAATCTGTATATATTTTTTTCCCAGTTTTATGCACACCATTTTTAGTAGTACATTTAGGCATTTGTAACAAAATACTATTACTATCTATTTTTATCTTTGAAAAATAAGAACCTCCTTGCAATCCATTGGGATTCGCTAAATATAATTTTGAAAATGGAAATGTTTCATTTATTTCGTATTTATTCATTAGACATAATTAAGATTATTTTAAATTTTATAAGACGCACATACGCAATATAACCAATATTAAAATCTTAATTATGTCTAATGACATCAAATTCAATAAAAGAATCTATTGTTGAATATTGTTTAAATGTTCTTAAAAGAGATGACATAAAACATGAATTAAAAGAATTAATGAAACCAATGATTGACGTAATATTGCAAGAGATTTACCCTTATATTTTCCTTTCAATGATTTTTGTTTTTATCAGTTTTTTGTTAATTTTAGGAATATTTATTTTATTGCTGCGGTATAAAATCAATACTTCAATCAGATCATAATTTGTTTTCTCAATATAGTATATAATGACAAAACATCTAAAACGCTCAAGATCTCACAAAAGAAATCACAAAAGAAATCACAAAAGAAATCACAAACGTTCTAGTAAACGCACTCGTTCAAAGAAAGGAGGCATGGGACACATTGGTAATATGATACATAAAGCTCTCCCGTCACTTTTGTTGTTCGAAGCCCTTAGAGCAACTAAAAAACATCACAAAAAAGGTAAACGTGGTGGTAATAAAACACACAAGCGTTCCAAGAAAAGAAACCATTCCAGAAAAAGACGTCGTTCCAGCAAAAGACGTCGTTAGATTTAAAAATATGTTTATAAAACATTATAAATATATTTTTTACATATATACAAATGAGTTTTGAACAACAAATTTGCGAATGGGTATCAACCGATAATAAAATTAAGAAATTAAATGAACAAATACGCGAAGAACGTTCAAAAAGAAATGCTTTAGGTGAAAATATCTTATCAATAGCCACCGAAAGTAATTTGCAAAATTCAATTATACAAATAACAGATGGGAAATTAAAATTTCAAAACACAAGATCCACTGCACCGCTCACGTATAAATTTATAAAAGAATGTTTGACTTCTTGTTTGGAAGAAGACGCTGCTGATCAGATTATGCAATTCATAAAAGAAAAGAGAGAAATACGTTACTCTCAAGAGGTTAAACGTTATTACAATTGATTTAAAAGTTGATCCGTTAAATATGTATTATGTCTAATACATCTTTATCATGTCCCCCATATAGGCCTTATAATTTAACAATTCGTAAAAGACAAATTACTTATAACGAATGGTTTGATAGTGGTATTGAAAATATACACGGCACAATAAAAGAAAAGGATGAAATCGTATCACATGGTGATTATATCAAATATTTCCATGGTGCATTACATAACATTTTAGAATCAAATAATTTAACAATCAATAATGAAAAAGAGTTTAAAAATGAATTGGCTACATTTATATATAAAATTTCAGAAGAACCAAATGCCATGTATTAAAAAAAAATATAAAATAGCCAAAGTTGAAGAAAAAGATGAAGTCGACATTGAACAATTATTGCGTAATGCTTGCTCTTTATCGGATTTTTTAGAATGTGATAAAACACGAGACATACTGCACCAGCAATGGCGTAATAAATTTACTCATAAAATCGAGCCTTTAATAGAAGAATTTTATGAACATGAAAGAAAATATTTTCGAGAAGATGTTTCAACATTGTTCTATTATGATACATGTGGTTCATTTGTTGCATATTTAACGTCTATTATGTTTAAATATATTGAACCAGAGTATGATTTAGAAATTTTTTACCAAAATCCTAGTTTAGCAAAATCACTTCTTGAAAAAATGGAAAACATAAAAGAGGAAAAGGCTTTACTTCATAAAGAAAAAATTCAACAAAATTACGAGGAAAACTCTAATACTCAAGGCAAAACATTTGATTGGTCCGGAAAAACATATAAATAATGATACAATATATATATAAATGAGTGATTATCAATTAAAACCAAATGATTTAATTTTTTATAAAGAAGGCGGTGCAACTAAAAGCTTGGGATTTGAAATACATAATAAATACTTAAATAACATGCCTGCTATTGTTCAAATAGCCGGTACAAAAGGAAACTCACCATTCGCGGTGCCAGCTGGTCTTTATCTAATGCATCAGAAAT
>TARA_B110001450_G_scaffold235073_1_pt1 | contig 12343 bp, 13 predicted proteins | sample TARA_B110001450 | Tara Oceans TARA_B110001450 (sample SAMEA4396538) | marine metagenome | biome: Polar Biome; feature: [SRF] surface water layer (ENVO:00010504); material: water (ENVO:00002006), including particulate matter (ENVO:01000060) such as... | depth 5 m | reverse complement strand
AACTCAAATTTTGGAATTAAACGTGCTAATTATTTAAAAGAAATATTAACTAAGTTTGGTTTAAATCCTGACAAAATAAGCGTCTCATCAACCAAAGAAGAATATTCTTACAATGAAAATTACTACAGTGGAGGGATTGAATTAGTTTTACAAGATATAACCGAAGAAAAAGTAAAAAAAATAAATGAAGGAATTATAATTAAAACTCTTTACACAAAATTCAATTCAAGAAAATTCATACCAGACAATACTCTATTATCATACACCTCCGAGTTAAAAAATTATTTAATTAATAATCCTGAAAAATCAGTAAAAATTACTGGTCATACAGATAATGTTGGAGAAGAATCAGATAATAAAATTATAGGATATGATAGAGCAACTAATGTAATGAATCATTTTATTGCTAATGGAATTGATAAAAATAAATTAAAAGCGTTTTCTGAAGGAGAAAATGCTCCGATAGCCAAAAACTTAAGTAAAGAAGGAAGAGCTAAAAACAGAAGAATAGAAATTATTGTAAACTAAATAACTAAAACAAAAATATGTCTCAAATATTTAATTCAGAAAATTGTATCAATTGGTGGTGTTTATTAATCTTAATGTTATTATCATTTTTATTAGGTTATTTTTTATCTACTTGGCTAAATGGAAAATCATCTAAAGAAGCCTTAGAAAGATGTCATGATGAAAATAGAAAATTAAAACTTCTTGGTGGCGCTATAAAACCTAAAGAAGAACATGCTAATACTACCTTTACTTCAAAAAAAATAAAAGCAAAAAAAACAATGGAACGGTCAGGTAAAGCTGTTGAAAAAAAAGATTTAGATTTTTCAAATTTTGGTGTCGCTACAGTTGATGAAAAGGATGATTTAAAGAAAATTAGTGGTGTTGGACCATTTATTGAAAAAAAGTTAAACGAAATTGGTATTTACACATTCGAACAAGTTAGTAAATTCTCTGATAAAGATATTGACAACATCACTGAACTAATAGAATTCTTTCCTGGTAGAATTTTACGCGATGATTGGAGAGGACAATCAACCTTATTAAAAAATGGAGGGGAAACAGATTTTAGTAAGCGAGTAGATAATAATGATATTGACTACAACAAAGATTCAGAAAAATAATTTTATTCTTAAATACTTCATAAAAACCTCAAGTATCCTTGAGGTTTTGTACTTTTAATCCATGAAATGGAATAACGCTTTAAAAGATTATAAACACTATTTAAATTTTGAAAGAGGACTTTCAAAAAACTCAATTGAAAGTTATTCATTAGATGTAATTAAGTTAATACGATTCTTAAACGATAATAACATTTACAAATCACCATTAACAATAGATTCAAATACAATTAAAGAATTTGTATATCAAGTTGCAAAAGTTGTTAACGAAAGATCACAAGCTAGATTAATATCCGGTTTAAAAAGTTTTTTTAATTACTTACTTTTTGAAGGGTATAGAGATGACAATCCTATAGAACTTATTGAAAACCCTAAAATTGGAAGAAAACTCCCTGACACATTATCATTAGCAGATATTGATAAACTATCTGCTGCAGTAGACCTTAGCAAACCAGAAGGAGAAAGAAATAGAGCTATTATTGAAACGCTATATGGATGTGGTTTAAGAGCCACAGAATTAACAAACTTAAAACTATCAGATTTATTTTTTGAAGAAGGTTTTATAAAAGTTACTGGTAAAGGAAACAAAGAACGTTTTGTACCAATAGGTCCATTAACACAAAAGTATATTTCTATCTACAGAAAAAACATTAGAATACATTTAAACATACAACCATCATTTGAAGATATTTTATTCTTAAATAGAAGAGGTAAACAATTAACAAGAGCAATGATTTTTACAATCGTTAAAAAATTAGCAGAAAAAATAAGTTTAAATAAAAATATTAGCCCTCACACATTTAGACATTCTTTTGCAACTCATTTACTTGAAAACGGAGCTGATTTGAGTGCCATTCAAATGATGCTAGGGCATGAAAGTATAACTACCACTGAAATTTATATGCATGTAGACAGAACTCATCTTGCCAAGGTAATTGAACAATTCCATCCTAGAAAATGAAATATAAAGTAATTTAAATCGTAATTGAAGTCGTATTTTTAATACTTGTAATCACAAAAGTACTTCGAGTACTTCCGATGTGATCCAATGTTGTTAGTTTTGTTACCATAAACTCTCTATATGAATCCATATCTTTTACTAAAATTTTTAATAAATAATCGTAATCCCCTGTAATATTAAAACACTCTAAAACTTCATCTATTTTTCTTACTTCTGTTTCAAATTTTGTTAAATATGATTTGGAATGTTTTTCTAACTTTATTCTACACAAAACCATAAAACTCTTTTCAATTTTATTTTTATTGACTAAGGCTACATACTTCGTAATAATTTTATCACGTTCAAGCTTCTTAATACGCTCATAGACAGCAGTTACAGATAACCCTGTTTTATTAGAAATCTCTTTTGTAGTTTGTTTTGCATCCTCTTGTAACAACTCTACTATCTGTTTATCAATTTTATCTAAACTCATTACTGAATATTTTACAGTTAATTTTAGTAAAAATAATATAATTCAATAAATAAAACTATATAATGTAATTAATATAGTTTTATATTCTATAAATTAAAATAATATAAAAATATAACTCTTATATTGTGTTATTTTGTAGTCATAATTATACAATATGAAAGATTATATTATTATTGGAGCAGGACAAGCAGGATTATCAATTGCACATTATTTAAGTAAGCAAAATGCTAATTATTTAGTTATTGATGCAAATACAGAAATTGGTGCGCCATGGTTAAAAAGGTGGGATTCATTAAAACTTTTTACTCCTTCTGAATTCAATAATCTACCTGGATTAAAGTTTCCTCATGAAAAAGGTCATTATGCTGATAAATATGAGGTAGCTGAGTACCTAAGGCAATACGTTTCTGAATTTAACATTCCAATAAAATTTAATCATAAAATAGTTTCGTTAAAAAAAGTAGATGATGTATTTGAGTTAAAAAGTAATACTGAAAAATTTAAAACTAAAAATGTAATTGTAGCTACTGGACCTTTTCACAAACCCTTTACTCCAGCTTTTAATAATAAAATTTCTAAAAATATTCTACAAATACATAGTGAGCATTATAAGAGTCCAAACCAATTACAAGAAGGACCTACTTTAGTTGTTGGCGCCGGTGATTCTGGTGTTCAGATACTAAATGAAATTTCAAAATCAAATCGAAAAGTTTACTTTTCAGGAAACACTAATATAACTTCTATTCCTCAGGAAATATTAGGTAAAACATTGTGGTGGTGGTTTAGTAAACTAGGTTTTTTAACTGTCAATAAGTATTCTTGGATGGGGAAAAAATTAAGTAAAAGCGGACAGCCTGTTATTGGAACAGATGTAAAAACATTATTCAAGAAAAAAAATATTACCTGTGTAGGGAGAACACTCGATGCAGACGAGGAAACGATCGTTTTTGAATCACAAAAAATTAATAATTTAAAAAATATTGTTTGGGCAACAGGTTTTAAACCTAATTTTAACTGGATTGAAAACATAAATTTAGATGAAAATAATTACCCAAAAAACTATAGAGGAATTAGTGATATAGAGGGATTATACTTCTTAGGTCTTCCATGGCTTTATACAAGGGGTTCAGCCACTTTAGGTGGTGTAAAAAAAGACGCTAAGTATTTAAGTAAATATATTTCTAATAAAACAATCCGTAATATAAAAAAACATAAAATCACTTTAAATAAAAAAGTTGCATAGTAAACCATGAAAAAAAATTATCAAGATATTGAAGAGAAAAGAGCAAACGGATCTGTTTGGTTTAATGATTTAAAACGAAGTCGACAAAAAGGACCTAGACTTATTGATAATCGTTATGATAATTATGGAGACAGTACAAAATCTGTTCACGCAGGTCAATATGACGACCCCCAAACTAGTGCTTTAGGAACTCCAATTTTTCAATGCTCAACTTTTTATTTAAATGATGCTTCCTATGAAGCTATTTCGGAAGGACGCGGAAGAGATGAAATGATTTATTCTAGGTATGGAAACCCTTCACAATGGAGTGTACAAGAAAAAATATCTGCCTTAGAGAAAGCCGAAAGTTCCATTGTATTTTCATCCGGAATGGCCGCTATATCTTCCACTTTACTTGCAATACTCGATAAAGGAAGTCATATTGTATCTTCAAGAGATATTTACGGAGGCACTTATAATTTTTTATACGAAGATTTAGATAAATTCGGAATGAGTGTAAGTTTTACCTCGCCTACTGATATTAAGGAAATTGAAGGTGCCATACAAGAAAACACTAAAATTCTTTATTTTGAAGCTCTAACTAATCCTTTACTAAAAATAACTCCTATTGAAGAGTTAGTCGCTTTGGGTAAAAAATACAATTTAAGAGTAATTATTGACAATACCTTTTTAACACCATACAATGTTAAAATGCTAGATTTAGGAGTAGATTTAGTGGTAAATTCTGCAACAAAATACTTAAACGGTCATTCTGATTTAATTGGAGGTACCGTATCTGGATCTAGAAAACTAGTAGACTCCATATGGCCTCAAATGCTTAAAAATGGTGGTTCTCTTGATCCTCATGCTTGCTTTCTTCTTGAACGAAGTTTAAAAACTTTTGCTCTCAGAATGAAAACTCACAATCAAAATGCAATAGATTTAGCAAATTATTTAGAAAATCACACTAAGATTAATCGTGTATACTATCCCGGTTTAGCTTCTCATAAACAATATAATCTTGCAAAAAAACAACTGAAAGGAAAAAATTCTGGCATGATTAGCTTTGAGATTTCGGGAGGAAATGAAAATGCACACAAGCTTTTGGAATATTTAAAAATACCAAAAGAAGCAACAAGTTTAGGCGGTGTAGAAAGCTTAATATCCTTACCATATAACACATCACAAGCTTCACTAACTAAAGAACAACAAAAAGCAATAGGTATTAACGAAGGCCTAGTTCGTTTATCTGTTGGTGTAGAAGATATTGAAGACTTAAAAAATGATTTTAACCAAGCTATAAATAAAATATTTAAATAATTTAAGTATGCTAAACAATATAAACATTTCAGGTTTAAGTGAGTTCGCTAACGAAATTAGAGAAAGAAACATTGAGAGTAAAGCAACATACGGTGTTAAATTAAATTGGGAGAGCGGAACAAAAACAACAGTTTCAACCAAGAACATGATTTTGGGAGAACACAAAATAATTAGAGATTTCAACTTTACCATAGATGAACCAACACAACTGTTAGGAGTTAACAGCGCTCCTAATCCTGCTGAATATATGCTTGGAGGTCTTGCAGGGTGTATGGCAGTTACTTTTATGGCTGGTGCAACAGCTATGAATATTGAAATAGACAAGCTAGAACTTGAAATAGATGGAGAATTAGATTTGATGGGATTTTTAGGTCTAAATGACAATTCTACTGTTGGGTTTCCTGAGCTTAAGTTTATTTTTAATGTAAAAGGAAATGGAACTCAAGAACAATATAATACTCTACTGGAAAGAGTATCAAAACACTCACCAAATTATAACACGATCAAAAACGAAGTAAGGATGATTGGAGATTTTAAAAAATAAAAAGACCAAGACCTTAAATAACCACAACCACATATCCTAACAGCTATGTGGTTTTTTCTTGCACAAAAGACATTAAAATCGTAACATTACTCCGGCTTAAAAATAGTTAAATGCAAGAAAAAAATAACCTTTCAGAAATAGAATTAGAAAATCAAAAAATAATAGCTAACAAAGAACTTAATATTTGGGAAGCTCTAACTCCTGTAATCTTACTTATGTTAATGCTAGCTTATAATATTTTTTTTAAAGACGGTGCTTGGTTAGGTGATTATTCAAATCAACTTATACTATTAATCGCTGGTGGTTTTGCTGCAATAGTAGGTCTTAAGAATAAAGTTACTATAAAAACAATGGCCCTTGAAGTTTTAGAAAATTTAAAAAGTGTATTTGTCCCTGTCATGATACTTTTTTTAGTAGGTGCACTTGCAGGAACATGGCTAATTAGCGGGATTATTCCTGCAATGGTTTATTATGGTTTACAAGTATTAAGTCCTTCAATATTTTTACCTGCATCAGTTATTATTGCCGCTATTATATCTATAGCAACTGGCAGTTCATGGACAACTTCTGCAACGGTTGGAATTGCTTTAATTGGTATTGGATCTGCATTAGGAATACCAACAGGAATGATTGCAGGAGCTGTAATTTCAGGTGCTTATTTTGGAGATAAAATGTCTCCATTAAGTGACACAACAAACCTTGCTCCGGCAATGGCTGGAACTGATTTATTTACTCATATAAAGTATATGTCTTACACAACAATACCTACTATAATTATTACACTAATAGCTTTTAGTGTTATGAGCATGACAATTGAAACAACAGGAAGTGCAGATGTAAGTAATTTACTAGAAACAATTAAATCTACATTTAACATAACTCCGTATCTTTTTATTGTTCCTTTAGCAGTTATTGCTCTAATATTGCTTAAAACAAAACCATTAATTGCATTAGGAACAGGGGTGATTTTAGCAGCTATTTTCGCTGTAATTTTTCAAGTGGATGTTTTATCTAAAATTTCTGATAGTAATATTAGTGCAATTCTAACTTCTATAATATCAGGAACATCTATTGTTACTGATAACGAAAAACTAAATGAGTTGTTTAGCTCAGGAGGTATGAACGGAATGCTTTGGACTATCTATCTAATTATTTGCGCTATGGTTTTTGGTGGAATTATGGATGGAATTGGATCTTTAGCTAGAATAACGCGTTCGTTAATAAAACTAGCAGATTCTATTTTTGGATTGTTTGCAACAACCGTTATAAGCTGTTTAGGACTAAATACTATTGCATCTGATCAATATTTAGCTTTAGTTATACCTGGTAAAATGTTTAAAAAAGCATATGAAGATAAGGGATTAGCTCCAGAAAACCTTAGTAGAACTTTAGAAGATTCTGGAACTGTTACCTCTGTGTTAATACCTTGGAACACTTGCGGAGCATACCAGTCAGGTGTTTTAGGTGTTGGAGTTGGAGAATATTTCATTTATGCAATATTTAATTGGCTTAGCCCTTTTACAACATTATTATTTGCAGGGCTTCGAATTAAAATTAAAATGCTTACAAATAAATAACTATAAACTATACAACTATCAATAAAATAGATAAAACTTATCATTATTAACTAAATCTATTTTATAAATTTGTTAAATAAATTAATAATTAAAACAATATATAATGGCAATTGTAGGTAAGAAATTCCCGAATTTAAGTGTTGACGCTATGAATGAAATGGGCGAAACATTCAAAATAAATGTATTAGAAGAAGCAACGAAAAATAACAAAAAAGTATTACTATTTTGGTATCCAAAAGACTTTACTTTTGTTTGCCCTACAGAATTGCATGCTTTTCAAGCAGCATTAGCTGAATTTGAAAAAAGAAATACTATTGTAATTGGAGCTTCATGTGATACACCAGAAGTACATTTTGCATGGCTAAGCACATCAAAAGATAACGGTGGAATAGAAGGTGTTACCTACCCTATACTAGCTGATACAAACAGAAATTTATCATCAACATTAGGTATTTTAGATATTTCTAACGAATCATATAACGAAGAAACAGGAGTTGTAACTGTAGATGGCGATAATGTTACATACAGAGCTACTTATTTGTTAGATGAAAATGGAGATGTTTTTCATGAAGGTATTAATCACATGCCACTTGGAAGAAACGTAGATGAATTTTTAAGATTAATTGATGCTTTTACTCATGTTCAAACAAAAGGAGAAGTTTGTCCAGCAAACTGGGAAGAAGGTAAAGATGCAATGAACGCAAACAGAAATGGTGTTGCTGAATATTTAGCAAGCCACTAAAATATAATTTATTATGCAAGAATTAGAACAAGATAACTTGCAAGAAATAATTAGCAACAATCGTATTGTAATTGTTCAATACTCCGCATCTTGGTGTGGGAATTGTAGAATTATGAAGCCAAAATTTAAAAAGTTATCTTCCGAAAATGAAGACGCCTTGTTTATAATGGTTGATGCTGAAAAATTTCCTGAAAGTAGAAAATTAGCTACTGTTGACAATTTACCAACTTTTGCAACTTTTATAAATGGAAAATATACTAGTCAAGTACAAACTAATAAATTTGATGCTTTAAAAAGTTTAGTAGATGAAGTTACCAGTAATTAAACAATTGACAGAGTTTATTGACAATAATGATGAAGATTATGTCATAGAAACTATTGAAACTTTAGAAAACCTTACTGAAGTTTCTTCTTTAAAAGACGAAGAACTAGATGTTATAGGAGAGCTTATATCAAATATGTATGGTGCTCTTGAAGTTCATAAGATGACTAAAAACGGTACACCAAAAAAAGAAGCACTAAATACATTTATGAAAAGAGTATTAGGCTCAATTGATAAATAGCTTTATTTTAAAAAGTTCAAAGGTATTTATCTTTAATATCTTTGAACTTTTTATTTTACAAACAGACAATAATATTTACTTTACTCTTATCGACTTTTATATTTTCACTTTTTTATACCACTTAAAAACTCAAAGCTTCTTCCCTATTTTAAGTGTTAAAAATTAATTTTAGATTTCTATTATTAAGTTTTTAATAGATTATTAAATGTTAATAATTTATACTTTTTTTAATTCTATTTTTTCGATAATTAATAGATTTTAACGTAGTTTTATAAATTCATAAAACTATTATATAATGGCTACAGTTACTTTAAAAGGAAATAACATAAATACATCAGGTAATTTACCAAAAATCGGAAGTCAAGCTCCTGATTTTAAGTTAGTAAAAACTGATTTATCTATGGCTTCATTAAATGATTTCAAAGGAAAATCAATTGTTTTAAATATATTTCCAAGTATAGACACTGGAACATGTGCTCAATCTGTGAGACAATTCAACAAAAAATTAAACGAAATTGATGATGTTACTGTATTGTGTATCTCAAGAGATCTACCGTTTGCTCAAGCAAGATTCTGTGGAGCTGAAGGATTAGATAATGTCATTAATTTATCAGATTTTAAAGATAATAGCTTTGGAAAAACTTATGGTCTAGATTTTATTGACGGACCACTCGAAGGACTTCATTCAAGAGCAATTGTGATTATTGATGAAAAAGGAATCATTACATATACTGAACAAGTACAAGAAATTGTGGACGAACCAAACTACAAAAAAGCATTTGAAGCTCTATAATATTTTTAAATGAAAAATAATAAAAATAGTTTTATTATAGGGAGAATAAATGGTGCAAAATACGCATTAAAAGGTGCATTAATATTACTTCGAACTGAGGCTAGTATTCAAGTACAATTTACTATTGCAATACTATTAACCATTGCTGGATATTACTTTAATATTTCTTCAATAGAATGGATATTTCAAGTAATGTCAATTGGATTAATTCTAAGTATTGAAGGACTGAACACAGCCATTGAAGAAATTGCAGATTTTATTCACCCAGAATTTCATCATAAGATAGGTCTTATAAAGGATATAGCTGCTGGTGCAGTTTTCATAGCAGCTGTATCAGCAACTATTGTGGGTTTAATTATCTATATACCAAAAATACTTGCTCTTTAATTTATTTACTTTATAATGTCTAAAAAAAAAACACTAAAGAACTCTAAAAAGAAAACTTCAAAATTTGATTTTAATAAAATAATACTCAACAAACAACAAAAAACCATTCTTGGAAGTTTTTTATTTCTTTTTGGTATCTTAATGTGCATAGCTTTTATTTCGTATATATTTTCATGGAAAGAAGATCAAAGTGAAATTGGCTATTTATCAAGAAATTCCGAAACAAAAAATGTAGCAAATATATTTGGAGCTTCAATCTCACATATTTTCATTTATAAAGGATTTGGAATTGCATCGATACTATTTGCATTGTTAACTAGCTTATCTGGTGTAACTATTTTATTAAATACTAGCATTGAAGCACTGAAAAAAAGATGGTTTTGGGGAACACTTATTGTTATTTGGATTTCAATATTTTTAGGTTTTTTTAATAGTTCAATTTTAAGTGGTATTATTGGCTTTGAAACTAATGACTTTTTGCAAGACTACTTGGGAAAAATAGGAACCTTAGTTTTACTATTTTTCCTATTCTTAACATATTTAATTATTCGTTTTAAAATATCTAGTGATATTATTAGTAAATATTTGGATAATTTAAAAAATAAAAAAAATCAATCTTTAGAAGAAATACAAACAAATCAAGATTTAACAAACGAAAGCTCTGATGAAGCCATAATATCTGATTTTATAAATGAAAATTCTACTACATCTAACACTGAAAATTCAAATGAAAAAACTCTTGAGGTAGAAGAACAAGTATTAGAAGAAACTATTGAAGTAGAGGATCATAAAGAAGAGATTATCATAAATAAATCTGAAAATGATGATTTGTCTATGAAAGTTGAGGTAATGGAAGAAGAAAAAACTGTTACCAACAATTTGTCTGATAAACTTGTTTCAGATTTTGGAGAATTTGATCCAACTCTTGAATTGAGTAAATTTAAATTTCCAATTATTGATTTATTAAAAGACTATACAGGCGGAAAAGGAATCACAATCAATCAAGAAGAGTTAGAAAACAATAAAAATCAAATTGTTACTACTTTAAAAAATTATAAAATTGAAATTTCTACTATAAAAGCAACAGTAGGACCAACAGTAACACTTTATGAAATAGTTCCGGAAGCAGGAGTTCGTATCTCAAAGATTAAAAATTTAGAAGACGATATTGCATTATCACTAGCAGCTCTTGGAATAAGGATAATTGCTCCAATGCCAGGTAAAGGAACTGTTGGTATTGAAGTTCCTAATAAAAAACCACAAATGGTTTCAATGCGTTCCGCTATTGCTTCTAAAAACTTTCAAGAAGCAGAAATGCAATTACCAATTGCTTTTGGAAAAACAATTAGTAATGAAACTATGGTTGTTGATTTAGCCAAAATGCCTCATTTATTAATGGCTGGTGCAACCGGTCAAGGAAAATCGGTTGGATTAAATTGTATTTTAACATCGCTACTGTACAAAAAACATCCAGCAGAAGTTAAGTTTGTGTTAGTTGATCCTAAAAAAGTTGAATTAACACTATTTAATAAAATTGAACGACATTATCTTGCTAAATTACCCGATAGCGAAGAAGCAATAATAACAGATAATTCGAAAGTTATAAACACGCTAAATTCTCTTTGTATTGAAATGGACAATAGATACGAAATGCTAAAGAATGCATATTGTAGAAATATTGTTGAATACAATAAAAAATTTAAAGAACGCAAGTTAAACCCCAATGATGGTCATAAGTTTTTGCCATATATTGTTTTAGTAGTTGATGAGTTTGCTGATTTAATTATGACTGCAGGGAAAGAAGTTGAAACACCAATAGCTCGACTTGCTCAACTAGCTAGAGCAATTGGAATACACTTAATAATTGCTACTCAAAGACCATCAGTAAATGTAATTACTGGTATGATTAAAGCCAACTTTCCGGCTCGAGTTGCCTTTAGAGTAATGACTGGTATTGATTCTAAAACAATTCTAGATACCGGAGGAGCAAATCAATTAATTGGTCGAGGAGACATGCTTTATACGCAAGGAAATGAATTGATACGTATTCAATGTGCATTTGTTGACACTCCAGAAGTAGAAAAAATAACAGAATTTATAGGTTCACAAAAAGCTTATCCAGATGCATATTTATTACCAGAATATGTTGGAGAAGATGGTGGCACGACTCTTGATAATAATATATCAGAACGTGATAAGTTATTTAGAGAAGCTGCAGAAGTATTAGTTATTGCACAACAAGGATCAGCATCTTTATTACAACGTAAATTAAAATTAGGATACAACAGAGCTGGAAGATTGATTGACCAATTAGAAGCTGCAGGTATAGTTGGACCTTTTGAAGGAAGTAAAGCTCGACAAGTTTTGGTTCTAGATTTAATAGCACTAGATCAATTATTAAAAAATGAATAAAAAAATTATGAAAAAATATTTAACAATAATTTTAATAACATTCCTGAGTTTTTCAACATTTTCACAAAACTCTGAAACAGCAAAAAAATATTTAGATGATATTCTAAAAAAAGTAGAAAGCTATGAAAATATTAGTATCGACTTTAAATACAGCTTAATTAATGAAGAAGAAAATATATCACAGAGTTATAAGGGGAATGTTTTTTTGAAAAAAGAGAAATAC
>TARA_B110001450_G_scaffold254110_1_pt1 | contig 12353 bp, 11 predicted proteins | sample TARA_B110001450 | Tara Oceans TARA_B110001450 (sample SAMEA4396538) | marine metagenome | biome: Polar Biome; feature: [SRF] surface water layer (ENVO:00010504); material: water (ENVO:00002006), including particulate matter (ENVO:01000060) such as... | depth 5 m | reverse complement strand
ATGGTAAGAAGATATATTAAGGAAGCAAATCTATTTAAAAATAATGCATTAAACAAGATTAAGATCTGAATAATATCATTTTATAAAACCAGAAATAATTTTAGCAGCCCATAAATTACCTTTTGGAGACCAATGTCCATCACACTCTAAGAAAATTTCATTTAATAATTTTGGTTTAAATTTAATTAAATCAATAAATTTAAAATTAGTGTTATTCAAGTCCTTAGTAGAAAAATAATTATTCCAATATGTTTTATTAACATTTGGATTATTTTGATATTTTTTAAAATCTGTCATTCTTGGAATACTTACTAAAAAAACTTTAGCGATTGATTTATCAATAATTTTATCAAGAAAAAAAATTGTAGCTTTTTGTTGTTCTAGTTTAGCGTCGAAATATGCAGAAAAATCATTGTTAGTATTCTTTTTTGCACTTCTGTAAATCCTATATTGATAGTTTAAATTTATAAATAAATTAGAAGACCAAAGAAACTCAGAAAGTTTAATCTTAATTTTTTTTGAAAATGAAGAATAATTTTTTATAGATTTATTAGGTATAAATGTTTCGTAAAAATTATCGTTTATTTTTTTATAATAGGGTCTAAAACGATAAGAGCCTTTCCAGTTAGAATAATCATTTTCACCAAAATCATTATCGGGAAGAAAATATATTATAAGTTTATTATGTTTATAATTTTTAGCCAATTTATCGTAAATGATAGAGTATTGAACTGGACCAAAATTTTTTGAAACACCAAAATTTAGTACATTAAAACCTGTTAAATTTTCTATATATTTTTGCGATGTATCATCATAATTTACACCATAACCCTCAGCAAATGAGTCACCAATTAAAATGATGTCATTAATCGAATTTAAATTAAAACTTTCGTCTCTAGCACCTATTTCATTGGCTTCGTAAATAACATTATAACAACTCTTGATTTGACGAGTTTTAGAATTTTTTTTGTGCCAGGGTCCCCAAATATTTTCTTCAGTCCACCACTTGTTGATTGATACAAAACCTTTATTCATATAAATTTCAGGTTTATGTGAAATTTCAAGTAAGTTTGATTTGTAAATAAAAAATGAAAAAATTTCTAAAATAACCAATACAAAAATAGAGAAAAAAAAGAATTTTTTTATTTTATTCATTTAAAAAGTAGGATCAATTTTTTTCCAATTATCTGGCCAAAAATCAATATTATTAGTTTTAAATTCTGAAAAAAAATTAGATGAAGGTCTCATTATAATCTTATTTTCATTTTTAGATAACCATGCACCCCACCAATTAAATGTTGATGTGGTAACGATAAAATGTTTACAAAAAGACATTAAATATAAACTTAAAATTCTATGGTCCAGGTTATTGTTAATTTTAATAGGATTAATTTTGGTAAAATTAAAATTGAATTTATTAGTTGGTAAATTTTCAATATCATTAGACCATAAAAAAAATTGGGGATTTTCTATCTTTCCTTTTAACAATTCGGCTGCTTTATTAATATAATTTATTTGTTCCAATGTAAAATTATCTGATTTTTTTATATTAGAAGAATTTGATTTACCCTTCCCTTCAATAAATCTTTTTTGTCTCAAACATATGGCAACAGAATTGCTATTATAAATGTTTCGAAAAAGATTATTATTTTTTAATATTTCATAATCTTTAAATTGAAATTCTTTTTTTATTTCATCTTTAATATCTAAAAAATACTTTTCACTTTCATAATGTCCTTCAATAAAAAGATTATTTTCATAAGATTTTGATAAAAAATTAAAATTAAATTGAGTAATTTTATTTGTATTTTTTGTTTCAATATAAAATTTTTTTTTAAATCGAAGAAAATCTGTTTTAATAAAAAATTTTCTTTTTAGATAACCTTTAATATTTTTAAATTTTAAATTCTCTGGAGCCATCGGTGAAGAAATATTAAAATGATTCAATCCATAGGAGCTTATATTTTTACTTAAAAGAAATGCAGTTTCATTATCAATTAAAAGATTTCTATTAAGTTTTTTTGAAATATTAAGTGCAGAAGCATACATAAACATTTGATTGCCTAGCTCATTTGAAGTTCTTAGAATAATATTTTTTTTAATCATTTTGTAATGAATATCTAATTTTTTTTATAGTTTTATAAATATCTTTATCAGGTATAGTAAAATTATAACCTGTATAATTTGGTTTAAATTCATAAAAAGCATTTCGATAATTTTTATAATCGTTTGAATTTTTAATATTTAAAAACCACATATCAATAATCCTTTTTTTTTCTAAAGAAGCTAAGTTTGTCATCATTCCATGAAAAGCAATTATTTTTGAAGCATATCTAATAGTATTATATAGATCTTTACCCTCTATATTATCAAAAAATAAAATTTTAGATTTAGAGTTTTTAGTAATAATTTTTTTTGATTGAAAATCAACTACTTGAAATTTATCTTTAAAAAAATGATCATTCGCTTTTTTTTCTAAATCTTTAGTAAATACAACATTATCATAATGATTTAACAGTTCTTTAAATAATATTTCTAAACTATTAATGTTCCATTCTAATTTATCTGTAATGTCTTTTTTAATATGAAAATATATATAATTTTTAGGTAAATTTTTTTTTAAAAAGTCTGTTTTTTTTAAAATTAAGTTGATTTTAAAATGTTTATAATTTGAGTGATCATTATTAATAAGTCTTAATTGTAATTTTGAAGTATGCTCTCTTTTGTAATTAGCGTTTCTGTCATTTACCACATAATTAAAAAGAAATTTTCTTAAGTATTCTGATGGTCTTTTATAGTTATTTCGACCATTAATACATAAAGCACTAAATCTAATATTTTTAAATAGTAGTGGCAAATAATAGTAAAATTTTTTTGGCGTAAGAATGTAAATATTTGAAATTTTATTAAATAGAATGAATAAAATAATTTGTATTTTTTCTTTGATTTTCATATTATAGCTTATATTTTTAAACTCCAAATTATTTCCGTTAATTAGAAAATTAAATTTTTTACTTCTCTCAGATAAATATATGATGATCTTTTGTTCTTTATGCTTTTCTATAATACCATTAATTGCCTGCAGACTTTGTGTTAAGTCACCAACTGCATCATTTTTAAAAATAATTACATTATTTTTTTTAGAATCCATTTAAAGTATTGATTATATAATTTAATTCTTTTTTATTTAAATTTGGATCAATAGGTATGCTCATCCCCTCTTTTGCTAATTTTTCAGCATTTTTAAATCTAAGACTCTTAAACTGTTTTTTAAATATTTTTAATTGATTAATAGTATATGGATAGTGAAACCCATACTGTATTTTTTTCTTATTGAATTCATTAATGAGTTTTTTTCTATTTTTAACTAAAATAACATACTGATGATAAACACACGTAGTTGAGTAGTTAAGCTTAGTTATTTTTTGATTAATTATTTTTGTATTATAAATTTTTGCAATTTTTTGTCTCTGTTTATTGAGTTTATTAAGATTTTTTATCTTATGATTTAAAACAATAGCCTGTATTGTGTCCAATCTGCTATTCATACCTACATATTCATGTATAAATTTTTCTTCTGAACCTAAATTTCTTAATTTTCTTATTTTCTTATATAATCTTTTATTGTTTGTGGTAATTATTCCTGCGTCTCCATATGCGCCCAAATTTTTACCTGGATACAAACTAAAACAAGATATATCAGAAGTCGATCCAATCTTATTTTTATTATATTTCTTTAAAGAGTCGTCATAAGCACCATGTGCTTGTGCACAATCATCAATTAAATATATATTCTTATTATTAATAATTTTTTTTATTCCATTTAAGTTTGCAACTGACCCGTAAAGATGGACTGGAAGTATCACTTTAGTTTTTTTGGTAATTTTTTTTTTTAGTTCCCTCAAGTCAATTGTTGATTTCATAGACTCTGTATCAACTAATACTGGTTTTAAATTGGCATTTAGGACAGCAAACGCAGTTGAACAATAAGTCATAGCAGGTAATATAACTTCAGATTTTTTTGGTAAATCGAGAGATTTCAAGGCTATAGTCAAAGCATCAGTACCATTACCACAACTTATAGCATATTTTGCATTACAATATTTTCGAAAATTATTTTCAAATATTTGAACCTCATTACCCATAATGAAATCTCCTTTAACAAAAAGTTTACTTATTTTTTTAATAATACTTTTATGTAAAAGTCTGTCTTGTTTATAAATATCTAAAAATTTTATCATCTCAAATTTTTTCAAGAACTTTAGTTATATCTAGATTAAAATTTTTTTTGAATAATAAATTCTTTTTATTAAAGATACTTTTTTCAACATATTGTATTAAGTTAAAAAGTGGTTCTGAAAGATCAATTTCAGGTATTTCTAATTTATAACTAAGATTAGAATTATTTGTTTGTGTATAAATTTTTAGTTTATACAGTGGTTCATTCTCATCACAATATATTATGCCTTTTTCAAATTTAAGTTTGATTAGTCTAATTTTCACAGGTGAAATCCAAGAATTTTTTATAAAAACTTTAATATTGTTTTTATATTCTAAATTTATATAAGCCGTGTCTTCTTTTTTTGTTTTAATAGATTTATATTTTAATGAATTGATTTTAATTGGGTTACTGTTAAGTAAATGTTTTAATATAGAAATGTCATGGACACCCAAATCCCAAACGACATTTGCATCATTTCTTATGGGTGCTTGCTCTCTAAAGCTTTCAATTTCTAATAACTTACCATATTTATTATTTTGAATAATTTTTTTAATATAATTTATTGATCCTGAAAAAATGAAAGGATAATCTACAAATAATAATTTGTTATTTTTTTTTGCAAGTTTTTCTAATTTGATAACATCTTTTGAATTTAAACTTAATGGTTTTTCTATCAAAACATGACAATTTTCTAAAAAAAAATTAGCTATGTTAAAATGCGTTCTAGTTGGAGATGAAATAACTACAATATCAATTTCTTCTTTATTAAATGACTTATAATTTGTAAGTCTTCTTGATAATGGAAAATCATTTTTAGCTTTATCTAAATTTTTTTTATTATTATCAACTATATAATCAATTTGTAAATTATTTGAATTATTAATATTTCTTGCAAGTTTTGGCCCCCAGTACCCATATCCTATTAGTGCAACTTTATAAGTCATTTTGGTATATTATTTTGATTTTGTTGTTTTTATAAATAGATTTAACAATCTTTTTACCATTATAAATGGGTAATTGAAATGGTGGAAAAATTAGAGATCTAATCAAATTGTGAGTTTTTAAATTATGATTTAGTGTTTTTATATTTACAATCTTTTTATAATCAAGGCTTTTTCTACTAAAATAACTTCCTTTATTTTTATTTTGTTTTTTGCTTTTAAAGTTATTATTTAAAATATTCTTTATATTTTTTTTAAAAAGTTTAACAGAATTTATAAGTAATTTATTATAATTATAAAATGATGTAGTATTTGTACTTATTTTAAAAAATATTTTGTCTATTATATTTCCCGTATCAATACCATCATCAATTTTATGAAGAGTTACACCAGAATTTTTCTCTCCGTAATAAATTTGATAAAAATTTGTATGGCAACCTCTATATTTTGGCAACAAACTAAAATGAAAATTAAACAAATTTTTTGATTTAAATTTTTTAACCTCAATGATTTTTTCATACTCTAACGAAAATAAAAATAATTCTTTAATCTTGTGAAGTTTATTTAAAGATGTAATTTTAACATTTTTGGATTTACTAAATTTTTTAAAAGATTTCTGCCATCTATCAATCCCATCATCAGAACTGTTTGGTAGTGATAAAATAGTATATTTTTTATATTTTTTTAAAACAAAACTTAAGGCATCTATGGCACATTTATTTTTACCCGCTATACAAATTGTTTTAATATTATTTTTCCCATGCATAATTGTACTTAGGAGTTTTATTCATAGTTTTAGAGATTATAGAATCGGAAACAATATAGTTGTTAAATATTTCAAAGTATCTTTTTTTTCCATTTTTTGAAATTCTATTTATTTTATTAATATCTTTTTTTAAATAATTTATTTTTTCAATTAAATCTTTTTCATTTTTATAAAATATCATTTCTTGGTTTGAAAATAAATTTTGAAATTTAACTTTTTCATCAATAAAAGTTAAAATACCATTTCCAACATATGAAGCTAATCTATTACTAGTAGCATATTTAAGAGGCTTACCCCTGCTTAGATTAAGTGACATTTTACAAATCATCATCTCCTTATAAAAATCATAGTTCCATCTAGGTTTATCTTGATTTATGCCTAGAATATGAAAATTAATATTATTTGAATTTTGTAATAATTTTTTTAGAAAAATTTCTCTTTCATCATTACTTTCAGTTTTCAATCCTCCAAAATTAACACCATGACTTAGTGCAAAGAAAAGATCTTTATACCGATATTTATTTTTATATATATTTAAAGATTCAATGTTTTCATCAACAGGTATAGGTAAGTAATTAATCTTTTTTTTATTAATTTTTGTTTTTATTGCGTCAGGATGAGTTGTTATGAAGTAATTATCTATTAAATCATGGTTTTTTTCAATTAATTCTAAGTTAGCTTTCCATTTTGGACCATAATCAGCGATATGATCTTCGTACCAAAGCCCTATTTGAGTATTTTTTTCTTTAAATAATTCAATAGTATTCCTTTTCAAAATATTGTTGTGGCCTAATAATATTAAGTCTGGTCTATAATTTTTGCTAATTTCAATAATATCTTGATCTAATTTGGGAAAAACTTTTTGTGAGAGGTAGTTACGGTAACTAAAATTTACTACATCACATTTGTTACGAATTAAACCATTTGTAATCTTCGATGCTATAGATAGGTTAAAAAGTCTTTGATTATTTTTTTCATTAAAATTTGAAATGTGTAAAACTTTAGGTCCCTTATTTTTGATTATATTAATTTTTTTTTGTTGATAGTTGAGCTTAACCGCATCTAAATACGTAGTTAAATTTTCTATTTTATGTAGAGGATTATTATAATTTTTAATTTGATTTATTTTTAATTTTTTTGGAGATAAAATTAAAGACTCAATCATATTGAAAATCTCCTTAGAAGATAAAGTTTTAAGAATTAAATCATTATTAAAGGTTTCAATTAACCCACCCCTAGAAGATGTTATTGTGGCACATCCGTTTGCCGCAGATTCCATTGAAGTTCTACCAAAGGGCTCTTCCCATTTTGATGGAACAACTGAAATTGATGCATTTCGATATAATTCCATAATTTTATTATGAGGTAACCATGAATAAATTTTCATGTTTTTATGTTTAAAGCTAAATTTTTCTCTAGGTTCGTTACCTGCAACGATTGCTGACCAGTCTTGGTACTTATTTAATATCTTTATGACAGCTTCACCAAATAAATCATAACCTTTAGAGGAATTTAATTTTCCAGTAAAAATTATTTGTTTCTTTTTTTTAGTATTGAACTTCATAGGTTTATTAATTGAAGGATATAAAATTTCACAATTGGATTTATTTTTAAAAGTTAAACCTTCAAAAAATTTATTCATTGTCCATTTACTAACAAAAAAAATTTTGTGTGTATTTTCTAAAATAAATAGTCTTTCTTTTACACTTTTTGATCCTCTTATATCTTTAGGATTATTGTGAAAGAAAAAAATTAACTTTGATTTTACTTTCTTTTTAATTAGATAATTTAAATATTCAGGTCTATTGTGAATTTCAATTATTTCGAAATTAATTTTTTTATATTCTTTATAAAAAAAATTTATATAAGATTTATTTTTTGAAAAGGAATTTTTGCTTATTTTAATATTTTTAAAGTTTTTAGTAATTGGTTTTAAATTTTTTCCTAAATTTCCATAAATTAAAGTTTCATCTTTTAATTTTGAAAGATTAAAATAGTCCTTGACCCAAATAGAAGCAGCAGCTGCATGATTTTTTGAATAAGTTTCTTTATATGGTAAAATTATTGCAATTGACTTATTCATTTAAATAAATTTCGTTTAAAATTTTACTTCTTAACTTTCTATCTTTTTTTAATTTATATTCATAAGACATAGCTTCAGATTTTGATATAAATTTTTTTTTATAAATTATTTTCCATTTATGGCCCTTTGTTGACTTTGCACCTTGGTTATTATTGTGTTTATCAAGTCTATTTTTTAGATTATTAGTGTAACCAACATATGTCTTCGTGATAGTTTTTGTGGTTGTTTTGATAATATAAACAAAGAAATTCATTAAATTAATGGCGGTCCCTGGGGGAATCGAACCCCCCTTTGCAGGATGAAAACCAGCTGTCCTAACCGATAGACGAAGGGACCACGTTGAGATCTTTTATTTTAAAAGTAATTATTTATCAAGTTTAATTAATCTATAAGACTAGGTCCCTTATAGTTAATTGTAGTGAATTTTTGTTATTCCAAAAATTTTCGTTGATTTGACCTAGCACATTCAAATTGTTTTTATAATTAAGTAAATATTCTCCAAGTTTATTATTAACAGAATTAAAGCATATGGAGCTGATCGAAAAACCTATTTTTGATTTTAATATAGTTGAAATATGATTTTTATTTAAAACTTTAGTTTTGATGATTTTTAAATCTTTAAAGAGAAATGTTGGAATGGGATTACCATGACCAAAGGGTTCAATCATTTTAATATCATTAAAAAAATCTTTATTAAATGCAATAGATGAAATTTCAGCTTCATAATTTAAGATATGATTTATAGAGGCTCCAGATTTCAAAAAATTTTGTATCATAAAAACTTTAAAATTTTTTAAATTATTAGCATCTAAAGTAAACCCAGCAGCCATATTATGTCCACCACCAGCTATAATAATATTATTATCTAAGGCACTTTTAATCGCACGCCCAATATTATAATTATAAATAGACCTAGCTGAACCTTTTAAAAGATTGCCTGATTTTGTAATAACTATGGATGGTTTGTTATAATATTCTTTTAATCTTGCAGCTATTATTCCTATCAATCCTTCATTTAAATTGGGACTATAATAAATTATAACATCTTTACATTCATTTTCAATTTTTGTGAAATTAATTTGCTTTAAGATTGTGTCCTCAATTTTTTTTCGTTTAATATTTAATTTAATTAATTCTGTAGATCTTTGATTTAAAATTATTGAATTATCTGTTGATAACAATTCAGTAGCATAGTTTGATTTACCTAATCTCCCTCCCGCATTTAATATAGGTCCAATTAAATACCCAAGATCATTTATAGTAAGTTTACTTTTTTTGTCACTTAATAAGAATAATTCATTGAGAGCATAATTTTTTTTTAAATTAAAATTTTTAAGAACATTTAAGGAAATCAATCTATTGATTTTTCTTAAAGGCATAACATCACATACTGTTGCTAATAAAACATAAATTAAATAATCACTAATATTAATATTACTTTTAATCTTTTTTAATAACAAATCTAAAAAAAAATAAACTAATGCTGTTGCACAGAAATAGTTATACTTTGTATAACCTTTATCACTTTTTGGGTTAATAATAGCTCCAGCTTTTGGATAGGGTTTATTGATCTCATGATGATCAATGATTAAAGATTTAATCTGGTTTTCATTTAAAAAATCAATTGCCTCGTTGGATGTTGATCCACAATCAACCATTATGATTAATTTAGGTTTTTTTAATATTAATTTTTGAAACAACTTCTTTGTTGCTCCATAACCATCTTTTTCTCTATCAGGTATATAATAAAAAAAGGGATGATTGATACTCTTAAAAAATCTGACAAAAAGTGATGTTGCAGCTGAACCATCCACATCATAATCTCCTAATATACAAATATTTTCACTTTTATTTATCGCATCAGATACAATTTCGACTGATTTAATAAAATCCTCATTCTTTGAAAAAACATTATTTAAAATTAAATCATTATCAATTGAAGCTATTTCATCTTGATCAAATTTTCTTGAAATAATTAATCTTGAAAGAATGTCACTAAAGTTATGTTCTTGTTTTAATTTTTCTACTAAATTTTTATTAATTGTTATTTCTTCCCACTTTTTACCAGTGACAGAAATCATTCTTTAATGGGGTTTATCTTTTTTATTATTTTTTGGAAAGATGAGCTTTTATGTGTAACTAGAGTTTCTGATGTATAATCTTTATCATTAATATTAATACCCATTAGTACATCATTTGTAGTTATTCCTGTTGCACAGAATATAGAATCTCCTTTAACAATTTCATTTAATTCATATTTTTTATCAAGATCTATTATACCCATTTTTTTTGCTTCATTAATATCTTTATCATTATCAAATATAAATCTACCCTGAAAATGACAATTAAAAGAGTCAAGAGCAGAAGCAGCTAAAACACCTTCTGGTCCACCACCTATACCTAAAAATATATCAATATTATATTTTGGGTCTGATACAAATAAAGCACCAAGTACATCTCCATCTGTAATTAATTTAATTTGAACATTTAATTGAATGAGTTCATCAATTATTTTTTTGTGCCTGGGTCGATCTAATATACAAACTCTTAATGAGGATGGATTTACATTTTTATATTCTGCTAAATTAAATATGTTTTTTTTTATAGAATAATCAAGATCTATTAGCCCCTTTTCTACATTTGCAGTTGCAATTTTCTGCATATAAGTTTCTGGTGCATTGAACAAATTTCCTTTTTCAGCAATAGCTATAACAGAAAGTGCTCCAGGTAAATTATTTGCTACAAAATTAGTTCCTTCTAATGGGTCTACAGCTATATCGAAATTTGGTCCTTTTTTAGTGCCCAATAATTCTCCTGTAAAAAGCATTGGTGCTTCATCTAACGAACCTTCACCAATTACAACTTTTCCATTCATATCCATTTTGTTTAATTCAGATCTCATTGAATCAACTGCTGCTTGATCAGCTGCTACCTTATCTTTTTTTCCAACTAAATAAGATGAAGCCAGAGCAGCTTTAGATGAAACATTAATTAATTGATCAATGTATTTTTTATCTATTGGCATTAAATTTTTTCTTCAGCTAACATATTAGAATTTAATTTTTCTTCAAATTCCTTAAGTCTTTTCCAAACAGATATAAATTCAACTATTGTTGCCCAACTTTTAACTAAATATTGCAATGAGCTCTCTACTCTACCAAAGGCTCTAGTTATTTGCTGTACAAATCCTAAAGTTATAGCTCCTGATACAATAGTTGGAGCTAAAGCCAAATATGGAACAATAACCATACCCTGAAAATAACTCCATTTGACTGTATTAAAGTATAAATAATGAAAATAAGATTTGTAATGGATCCCTCTAACTCTATTGTAAAGTTGACCAATCGTTGGTGGAGCAGCTCTTATTGGATCATCTTCTCCAAGAACAAGTTCCTTTCTATAACCAGCTTCTTCTTTTTGAATATCATACTCAATTCCAGGTAATTTAATTCCCACAGCTGCAAGCAATAATGTTCCACCTAAAGCTGATATAATAGCAACCCAGACCAAAGCATGATCAACTTCACCAATCCAAGGTAAAACATCTATTTGTTGTGATAAACCCCACAGAATAGGTGTAAAGGCTATTAGTGTCATTATACTGTCCAATAAACCTGTACCCAAACCCTCCATAATTCTTGCAAACTTAAGTGTATCTTCTTGAACACGTTGAGATGCTCCTTCTGTTAATCGAGCATTTAACCATTGTTCATGATAATAATTAGCCATCGATGTTCTCCAACGAAAAACCCAATGACTTGTAAAAAAACCTGTAAATACAGCAATCACAATCCATAAAGCTGCAATCTTAGCAAATGTAAAAAGATAGTCTATGAATTCAACTTCACTTACTGAGTTGGGGGTTGTTAATGCTTTTTGTAGAGTGTCATAAAACTCACCAAACCATTCATTGATTTTAACATCTAGCTGTACTTGATACCATGTAGATATTAAGATAAAAATTGAACCAAGTATACTCCAGAGAAACCATTTTTTTTGCGTAAAAAATTTAAACATCTTAATTTTTTAAAAAGTTATCAGCATATGATTTTTTTACAGTTTTTCTTTTTTGAGGTTCTATTAATTCAAAATCAATTTTATTTTTTTTTGCGTACTCAATAGCCAATTCTTTACTTGAAAATTCTAAATTTAGTTCAGATAAAGTATCGGTACTTGATGTCCATCCCATTAAAGGATTAATTCCAGTTTCTTTGGTTTCAAATTCAATTATCCATTTATCAATCTTACCAAGCCCAGATTGCATAGAATTTTTTGTAGGTATATATATTTTAGCTTTTTTCATAATTGGTCGGGGCGGCAGGATTTGAACCTGCGACCCTC
>TARA_B110001450_G_scaffold90338_1_pt1 | contig 12355 bp, 13 predicted proteins | sample TARA_B110001450 | Tara Oceans TARA_B110001450 (sample SAMEA4396538) | marine metagenome | biome: Polar Biome; feature: [SRF] surface water layer (ENVO:00010504); material: water (ENVO:00002006), including particulate matter (ENVO:01000060) such as... | depth 5 m | reverse complement strand
AAAATATTTCCTGCAATAGATATTAAAGATAAAAAATGTGTAAGATTGGTTAAAGGTGATTTTGATAATAAAACGGAATATAAAATGTCGCCTGTTGATCAAGCAGGTAAATATAAAGATTGTGGTTTTAAAAATATACATATTGTTGATTTAGATGGGGCATTGACTGGAGAGACGGTAAATTTAGATATCATAAAAGAAATAATAAATAAATTTGATTTAAAAATTGAAGTAGGTGGAGGGATTAGAACTATAGATAGTATTAAAAAATATATTGATGAAGGTGTAGAAAAAGTTATTTTAGGAAGTGCCGCTATAAAAGATAAAAATTTTTTAAAAAAAGCGTGTCAAAAATTTTCCAATAAAATTGCTTTAGGATTAGATGCTAAAGATGAGCATCTTTCAGTCTCTGGCTGGAAAGAAAATTCAAATCAATTGACTTTGGATTATCTAAAAGAAGTTAATGATTTTGGTGTAAGCAGGTTAATTTATACAGATATTGATCGTGATGGAATGAAACAAAGTCCAAATTTTGAAAAAACAGTTAAAATTGCAAATGTCTCTAATTGTCCTGTAATTATATCTGGTGGAGTTTCATCAATTAACGATATCAAAAAAGCAAAAGGTTTGAATAAAAATATTGAAGGTATAATAGTAGGTAAGGCCATATACGATGGAGATATTAAGCTAGAAGAATTAGTGAAGGAAATAGATGCTTAAAAATAGAATTATACCTTGTTTAGATGTCAAAAATGGTCGTGTCGTAAAAGGAATAAACTTTGTTGATTTAAAAGATGCCGGTGATCCAGTTGAACAAGCTAAAATTTATAGTGATGGTGGTGCTGATGAGATCTGTTTTTTAGACATTACAGCCTCTAATGAAAATAGAAATACTATTTATGAAGTTGTTAAGAAAACTTCTAAGAAATGCTTCGTGCCTTTAACAGTAGGAGGTGGAGTAAGAAGTATAAAAGATGTAAATAAATTATTAAATTGTGGAGCCGATAAAGTTTCAATAAATACAGCCGCTGTTCAAAACTCAGAAGTCATTGTAGAAAGTTCAAAAAAATTTGGATCCCAGTGTATTGTTGTTGCAATAGATGCAAAAAAAAATAATGATAATTGGAAAGTTTTTACTCATGGGGGAAGAAATAACAGTGGAATTGATGCTATAGAATTTGCTAAAAAAATGGAAGATAGTGGAGCAGGAGAACTACTAGTAACTTCTATGGATAGAGACGGAACACAAAAAGGATATGACATTGCATTAATGTCCCAAATATCATCAAAAGTGAATATTCCTGTAATAGCATCAGGAGGAGTGGGTAATTTGGATCATTTAGTTGATGGTATTAAATTAGGAAAAGCTAGTGCAGTTTTAGCTGCATCAATATTTCATTATGGTAAATACTCGATACAAGAAGCCAAAGATTATCTGGATTTAAAAGGGATTCCAGTTAGAAATAAATTTTAGCTAAATGATTTTTTTTAAAAAAAAAATAATATTTGTTCATATACCAAGAACTGGTGGGACCTTTATAGAAAAAAATCTTTGGAGAAGTGAATTTAATGAAGATTTTACTTTTGAAATGAACGATGAAAAACATCTATTACAAGGATTTGTTGATAAATATAGAAACAAATATCAATCAGATGGTTTACAGCATTTAACTTTAGATAATATAAAAAAAATCTATCCAAATGAAGTTAAAAATTTTTTTACATTTTGCTTTATTAGAAATCCATATTCAAGAATTGCGAGTGCGTATTGTGAGGTTATGAAATATAGAAAGGATTTAAGAGACTTCTTAGTTTTATACAAAGATAGTTCTTTCAAAAATTTTATAAGATTAATTAAAAAAAACCCTCATACTCATTGGATGCCCATGCACAACTTTTTTTTAGCTGAAGACATGAACTTTATAGGAAAGTTTGAAAATTTTTCTGAGGATTTGCCAAAATTAGAAAACTTAACAAGTATAGAATTTTTAAAAAAAAATTTTTCAGATTCTGGTAATTTTTCATCAAATGCTCATTATTTAGATTTTTATAATGATAAAGAAAATATAGAATTAGTATCTGAAATGTATAAAGAAGACCTAAAATTGTTTAAATATAATTTCGATGATTTTATTAAGTTTGAAAATAAAAATGTAAAACAAAAACCCTTAAATCCTAATATACAATTATCTGATAACGAAAGAAAAATAACTAAATTTTTCAAAAGATATATAAAAAAAAAGATTTATTTATTGAATAAAAATGGTCAATTTTAAGATAAGCTTATAGTAGAATAAAATAAATGATTGATGAACTTGTAAAAACTATAAGAGTTAATAAAAAAAAGAATATTAAAACTTCTTACACTTCATTTTTGATAAATAGTGGTTTAGGAAATTGTGTTAGTAAAATGCAAGAAGAATTTGATGAGCTTGTAGAAGCAATTAATAAAGATAAAAATCAGGTACATGAAGCTGCTGATTTAATTTATCACTTTTTGGTGACCTTAGAAGCCGCTAATATTAAATTTGAAGATGTTGTAAATGAATTAGAAAAAAGAACCAAACAATCAGGATTAAGTGAAAAAAATAGCAGATGATGAATTACAATAATAATAATATTTTTTCAAAAATTTTAAGTAAGGAAATTCCTTGTAAAAAAATATTTGAAAATAAATATGTGTTATCTTTTTATGATATAAATCCACAAAAAAAAATTCATGCATTGGTCATTCCAAAAGGGAAGTATATTGATTTAGATGATTTAAATCAAAAAGCATCAGATGAAGAAATAGTAGCATTAAGCAAAGCTATCAGCCATGTTGCAAAAATATTAGGAATATCAACTGATAAAGGCAATGGCTATAGAGTTTTATCAAACCTTGGTGAAGATGGAGGGCAAGAAGTTCCACATTTACATTTTCATTTATTTGGAGGTGAAACTGTAGGGAAAATGGTTGAGTGAAAGAAAAAGTTTATAGAAAATTTCTAGAAATAAAGACCTTAGAAAATCTTGTAGAGGTAAAAAAACCTTCAGATAGCTATTCTGTAAATCTTACTAGTCCAAAAGATTTCCAATTGAATAAATTTTTTTACAAAAATATAGGAAAAAAATACCAATGGAACGATAGGCTCATTTGGTCAGATTTAAATTGGATAAATTATATCAATAATAAAAAATTATTTACTTATATTTTAAAAGACAGAGAAAAAATGGCAGGCTATTTCGAATTAATAATTAATAAAGAAATTAAAGAAGTTGAAATTGCTTATTTTGGAATTTTAGAAGAATATTTTGGAAAAAAATTAGGTGGCTATTTGCTTAGTGAAGCAATTAAAGTCTCTTTCAAAATTGGCTGTACAAGAGTTATTGTTCATACTTGCTCTTTAGATCACAAAAATGCTTTAAATAATTATATATCTAGAGGGATGAAAATATTTAAGTCAGAAATTATAAACAAATAGTTTTTTATAAACAAAATTTTCAAATAAAATAAGATTACCTTTTACTTTCTGGCAAAATGAAATTTTTTTCATTAATTTTTTGATTGATTTTAACAGATGAAATAAAAGTTATAATTAGATTTTGATAAACATCTTCGGTTTGCCATCCAATTAAATCAAAATTTTTTTGATCAAAAAAAATATTAATTTCAATATCGTTTTCAAAAATTTTGAAGTTTAAATATTTATCTTCAATTAATATGGGTTTTAAACTAAATATTTTTGATATTAAGAAATCTTTATTTAATAAAAATTCAAGTGCAGTTTTTTTTAGTGGATAAACATAATAGCTACCACTTGTTCTATTATTAACAACTAAAGATTTTCCATTTGATACAATAATTTTTTTTTTTATATTATCATATTCACAATATAATTTTTTAGGATATTTGATAGTACATTTTCCAATTTCTCTTTTGTCTCCAATTGTTTGTACAAAATTAAAACTCATATTATTAATAAGTTCCATTCTAGAAATAATCTTTTCTTTTGGAGAAGAAAAAGCTGTATTATATAAATTTAATAAAAAAAATATTAATAAAATCTTATACATTACAAAACCTCTCTTTTGCCGACATGGTTCGCTTTGCTTACAATGCCTTCTTCTTCCATCATATCAATAATTCTTGCAGCTCTGTTATATCCAATCTGTAATTTTCTTTGTAAAAATGAAGTTGAGGCTTTACCCTCACTTTTAATAATATCAAGAGCTGACTGATATAGATCGTCTTTATCATTTGTATCAGAAGAATTTTGCTGAGTTTCTTTTTCATCTACAAAATTTAAAATTTCATCTATATAATTTGGCTCTGCTTGTTTCCTTAAATAATTGTTAACTTTATCTATTTCATTTTCAGAAACAAATGGAGCATGAGTTCTAACTATTCTATTGGCTGAAGACATATATAGCATATCCCCTTTACCCAAAAGTTGTTCAGCACCTTGTTCTCCTAATATTGTTCGGCTATCTATTTTAGATGTTACTTGAAAGGATATCCGTGTTGGAAAGTTTGCTTTAATAGTTCCAGTAATTACATCCACACTTGGTCTTTGGGTAGCCATAATAATATGGATACCTGCAGCTCTTGCCATTTGAGATAATTTTTGAATATAATTTTCAATTTCTTTTCCGGCTACGAGCATTAAATCGGACATTTCATCAACAACAACAACAATATAGGGCATGCAAAGAGTGTGTTTCGCATTATATCCATCAATATTTTTAACCCCGACCTTTGTCATAAGTCTATATCTGCTTTCCATTTCTTTCACGACCCACCCCAATACAGATGCTGCTTTTTTTGCTTCCGTTATGACTGGACATAATAAGTGAGGAATACCTTCGTAGGTAGATAATTCTAACATTTTTGGGTCTATCAAAATAAATTTACATCTGTCTGGGGTATGTCTATAGAGCAATGAAAGAATAATAGTATTAATGCAAACAGATTTACCTGAACCCGTAGTGCCAGCAATTAATAGATGTGGCATCGAAGCTAAATCACTTACAACAGGAACACCTGAAATGTTTTTACCCAAGGCTATAGGTAATCTAATATCTTTTTTAATAAAATCTTTGTTTGAAATTATTTCACTCAAATAGACATTTTCTCTAGATGAATTTGGTAGTTCAATACCAACAGTGTTCCTTCCTGGTATAGTAGCAATCCTTGCAGACTCTGAACTAGTGTTTCTAGCAATATCATCTGAAAGATTAATAATTTTTGAAACTTTCACACCAGCAGCTGGTTCAAATTCGTTTAAAGTAACAACAGGACCATGACTAACTTTTTTAATTTTACCATTGACACCAAAATCCAAAAGTATTTTTTCTAAGAAATCACTATCTATATAATCTTCATTTTTTAATTGTTCTTTTTCATTTTTTGAAGGAATTTTTAGTAAATTAATTGAGGGTAAATTAAATATCGTTTTTTTATAAATATTTTTAGAGTCATTTTTTATAAAAGGTAAATCTTCTTGTATAAGATTTTTAATTTCCTCTTGAGGGATAAATTGATCAATTATTTCATTCTCTTTAGTATAATTTTTCGATTTTTCTTTTAAAAAATTTTCAGAAATTTTTTTAATTAAACTAACAATAAAACTTAATTTAAATTTTATGCTAATCAAAAATAAAGATAATATAATTATAATTAAAATATAATAAAATACTTGGGGCTGAATATTAATTAAAGAATTAAAAAAACTTTTTTTTAAATAAACACCTACAAACCCACCATTACCATTTATGTAAAGATTAAATGCGTTTGGATAAAAAATGGAAAAAAATAATGAGCCAAACAAAGAATAAAGTATTGTATAAAAAAGACTTTCAATTAATAAAACCACATTTTTATTTATGGAGATAATAATTCCAATCAAAATAAAAGTAATTGGGATTAATAAAGAAATTAAACCAAAAGATTGAAAAAAAAGATCTGCAACAAAACTACCCTGAAAACCTAAAAGATTTTGAATTTCAGAATTGTTTGGGAAGATAAAATTTGGATCATCTGGAGAAAAACTTATCAAAGATGTAAATAATAAAACACCTGTTATAACAATGCATATCCCTACAATTTCAATTACTCTATTAATACCGAAATTAAGTACATTGTTAGCTATTTTTTTTATTTCCATAAATTAATAAATCAAATTAATCACTTTGTATCATCTAATTTTTATTGTTAAAATTAAAAATTAATTATGAATGTATGTATTGTAGGTGATGGACTTACTAGTCTATCTTTGGCTAAAATTCTTATAAAGAAAAAAATAAATGTTCATATATATCACCAAAAAAAAAACATTACTTTAATACCAAGTAGAACAATTGGGATAACTGAAAATAACATCAGTTTTTTAAAAAAGGAAAATTTTCAATTTTCAAAAAAGTATGCATGGGAAATCAAAAGAATAGAAATTTATACTGAAAAACTAAAAAGCAATAAAATATTAAATTTTGAAAATAATAATAATAAATTATTCTTTATGATAAAGAATGACGAATTTTACAAAAAATTAAATAAACAATTAATAGATAGTAAATTTTTCAAAAGGATTAAAATTAAAAATAATAACGTTTATAAGAAATTACTAAAAAACGAAAAATATGATTTGATAATAAATTGTGACACAAATAATATATTATCAAAAAAATTTTTTTCAAAAAAAATTAATAAAGATTATGGCAATATTGCATTTACAACAATTTTAAAACATAAAAAATTAATTAATAATACAGCAACACAAGTTTTTACGAAGTTGGGTCCCGTAGCCTATTTACCAATTTCTAACTCAGAAACATCGATCGTGTGTTCGTTGGAAGTTAAAAATAAAAAATATACCGATAATGAAATTATTAATTTAATAAAAGATAATAATAAAAAATATAAAATAAAAAAGTTTATGAAATTAAATAAATTTAAATTGCAATCTTCAATTTTAAGAAACTATTATTATAAAAATATTCTAGCATTTGGAGATTTGTTACATAAAGTACATCCTTTAGCAGGACAAGGATTTAATATTACAATTAGAGATATAAAGGTTCTTTCTAAAATTATACAAAATAGAATTGATTTGGGAATGCAGCTAGATCCTTTTATTCTTGAAGAATTTGAAAAAAAAACAAAACACTCAAATTTCATTTTTTCCAGTGCAATTGATTTTATTTATGAATTTTTTAATTTTGATAAAAAAAATAATAATAAAAACTTAAATAAGATTTTAAGATACATTGGAAAAAATAAAAATTTAAATAATACATTTATTAAACTTGCTGATAATGGACTAAGTATTTAATCTTTATTGAATAGTTGTATTTTCAAAATCGTCGTAGTTATATGTATTTAAAATTTGTGAAATATTATTTTTCCTAATTTCTAAATTTTTACTTTCTAATAAAATTTGTTTTTCTTCAAGAGAAAAAGGAGATGCCATAGACAAAGCATTGATAGTTTCATTTAAATCTTGTTTTTCTAATGATTTCCAATTTATCATGTATCCTTTCTTTTCAAATAATGTTTTTAAATCTTTAAAAATTAATTCTAAGTCAGAAAATTCTAAGTTTTTTTTCTTAGGATTTAAATCATCTTGAAAATTATCAAAACTAATCTCACATTGTCTATAGGGCTTATTGTTTTTAATTTCTCTCATCATTTCAAATCTACTTAATCCTTTTATTTCGATTAAATATGTTCCATCAGAATTATTTTTAAAATTTTTAATTTGTCCTAGACACCCAACTTTATGTAGATCTGGGATTGAGCTGTCTAATCTGTTTTTAGGCTGAATCAATCCTAAGAGTTTATCTGTATTAAGACTGTCATTTATCATTTCAATATATCTAGGTTCAAATATATTTAGAGGAACTGAAGTGTGAGGAAAAATTATAAAATTACTTAGAGGGAAAATGGATATTATTTTTGGTAAATCTTCTTTTTTCATTCTATCTTTTAACAAATTTTTTAAAATCAATATACTAATCTAATATTTTATTATTGCTTGCTTTAAAAAAACCATCTATTTATAATGCGTTTTATAAGCGGGTCTAGCTCATTGGTAGAGCGAATCGTTGCCAACGATTAGGTAGAGGGTTCGATTCCCTTGACCCGCTCCAATAGTTTATAGGCATATAAAAAATGAGTGATCTTTCTAATAAAAAATGTGTTCCTTGCGAGGGCGGTATTTTGCCTTTTGATATAAGTGAAATACACAAATATCAAAAAAAAGTTGATGGATGGAATGTAAAAGAAGATAAAAAAAAAATATTTTTTTTAGAAAAAAAATTTGAATTTAAAAATTTTTTAGAAAGTCAAAATTTTATCAACAAAGTTGGAGAAATTTCAGAAAATGAAAATCATCACCCAGATATTTCTTTTGGATGGGGGTATGCAAAAATTATAATTATGACTCATTCTATAGAAGGTTTATCCGAAAACGATTTTATTTTAGCAGCAAAAATTGATCAAGTATTTAGTGTCTAAAATGCCTTGTCTTAGAAAATAATAAAACAGTGTCAGTTTGATTAGCAAATTTAATTATCTCTTTATCTCTAATTGAGCCAGAAGGCTGTATAACTGCAGTAACTCCAGACTGAACCAGTTTTTCTATTCCATCCACAAATGGAAAAAAGGCATCAGAAGCTGCAACAAGTTCGTCGTTTGAGGTTTGGAACTTATTCATTTTTTCTATTGCGATTTGACAACTATCCAATCTGCTGGGCTGACCAGAACCAATACCAACTGTTGCATCATTGCTAGCTAAAACTATAGCATTAGATTTTACGTAACGACATATATTAAATGCAAAAATTAAATTTTTTAATTGAGATTTGTTAGGTTTTTTTTTGGATACAATCTTAAAATTTTTAATACTAAATTTATTTGAGTCTTCTGATTGAGCCAGGAAAGAATTATTAATTGAATTATATTTGATAATATTATTAATATTAAATTTATTCGCATCAATGAGTCTTAAATTTTTTCTTTGTTTTAAAATTTTTAAAGCATTTAAATCAAAACCATTTGAAATAACAACTTCAAGGAAGATTTTATTTATCTCAATTGCTAATTTTTTATCAATCTTAAAGTTACAAGATACAATTCCACCAAAAGCACTGATTGGATCACAAGCAAGTGCTGATTTGAAGCTTTCAAGTTTATTCTTATTTATAGAAACACCACAGGGATTAGCATGCTTGACTATTACCGTTCCAATATCTTTAGGTAAAGATTTTGAAATAGTTAAAGCCGAAAATATATCATTATAATTATTATAACTTAACTGTTTTCCGTGTAGTTGAATAATATCTAATTTTTGATTTTTTGAATATATGCCAGCCTGTTGATGAGGATTTTCACCGTATCTCAGTTTTTCAATTAAATTTCCAAAAATAATTTTCTTTTTAGGAAAAGTATTATTCTTAATTTTATTAAAGTAGTTTGAAATTAATGCATCATAATATGCAGTTTCAGAAAAAGCTTCCAAGGACATTTTTTCTCTAAATTTTAAAGATGTAGATCCCTTATATTTTTTTATTTCAGCAATTAATTCATTATATTGTTCAGATGAAGTAATAACTGTTACATCATTATAATTTTTGGCTGCAGCCCTCACCATTGTAGGACCTCCTACGTCAATATTTTCTATAATTTTTAAATGATTATTTGTTTGTTGTAGTGTTTTTTCAAATGGATAAAAATTAACAATTACCAAATCAATTTCATAAAATTTGTTAGTTTTTAAATCTTTTTTATGAGATTTATTGTTTCTTTTAGATAAGATGCCCGCATGTATTTTTGGGTGTAATGTTTTAACTCTACCACCAAGTATTTCAGGAAAATTTGTATATTCGGAGACTTCAAGACACTTAAATTTAAGCTTTTTTATTTCCTTGTACGTGCCTCCAGAACTAACTAGTTCAATCTTATATTTAGTTAGAGCGTTTAAGATATTTTTTAGGTTTTTTTTATCAGAAACAGAAATTAAGGCCTTTTTGATCTTTTTCATTATAATTTAGTGAATTCCCATTTTATAGTTTGATTTTCACCATTAGTCATTCCCGAAATAAATATATTTTGATTTTCTGTAAAAGAATTTTTTTTACCAAAATATAGACCGTTATCAATGTCTATATTATTATTAATAGAATTAAATTTCCACCCTTCACCTTCAAGATCTATGAAAATTGATTTATTGTCTTGTGTTTTCATAACTTTAACATTTGGCTCTAAATGAAACCTAATTTCAAATTTTAAGTTTTTAGTGTTATTTTTTGATATCATTTTGTCGTGTCCAATAAATCTCATTTGTTCAGGATAAAATTCTAATTCTCTATTATGAATAATACCATATTGTTTTAAATAACCATCATGAGCAGCATCAATTTTCCAGTAATTTTTTTCAAAAACTATATTTTTTTTTATTATTTTTACTCCTTGCGAAATTGTAGATCGCAAGTTGGGATCCTTGTTGAATTTACAAGAAGATGTATCATCTAATACTAAAGTGCTATGTATAGCACTTGATTTAGACATCTCATTTAGTTGATGGTGAAAATTCTGATAATAGCCAGAATTACAAATAAGCTTTTTTCCATTTGATAAAATTTCAAACGATAATGATCCTGCTTGGTAATTTGATGAAAATTTTTTATCAGGACTAGAGCCAATATCAGATATAAGGGTAATCTTTTTATCATTTAAAATTACATAGCCACCCAATTCTTTATTATGATTTTTAAATTTATAACCAAGCCTTTTTAAATAAGCATCAAACTCAAGATTATTTGAATTATGGTTGCCATTAAATAAAAAGTCTTTTTTATTATTTTGCCAAATAAAAGCATATGCTTGTCCTAAATAATAAATATTTTCATTTATATATTCAGGTATTTCATTTTGTGCTTCTTTTAACCATTCTCTTATTAACACAAAGTATTTTAGATAAAAACTCAACTGTTTTATATTTCTTGATTTAGTAAAACCACTATTGTCAAAAGACATCTTAATTATTTTTTTTAATAAATTTAATCCACAATTTAAATAATTATCTTTATCCTGATAAGATAAACCAACTAAAATAATTGCTGCACAACCAATCATTTTGTCATCAACCCATTCATCTCGCTGTATTTCATTAATGAGATGGTTAATTTGTTTTTTTATAATATTATTAAATTTACTTCTATAAACCAAACCACCATCTTCATATGTAAGTTTAGAGCTTGAAATCCAGGAAATTATTCTTTTTGCAAGTATATCTATTTCCCAACTTTTGGAGTCATAATTATTATTTTTTTCAATCCATTTTAAAATTATATTTTGAGTTTCTTTTTTTGAAGATTTTAAATCTAAGCTAAATAACCAAAAAAAACTGTTGAGATTCTCATAGTCTTTTTCTATTAAATTCTCTCCTGTCCAAATTTCTTCTAAAGAATAGTTTTTTATATCAACTCTTTTTTTATTATATTTGACAAGACAATCTAATAAACTGGGACTAGGTCTATAGCTTAAAGTATTATCATTAAAAGAAGAAATCTTTCTATTATATATATTGGAGTTTAAATAAATAGAACGAATTTTTTTCTTAAAGAATAAAAAAGAGTTCTTAAAAATCATTATTTTAACTCGATTTTAAAAGAGCAATATTTTTTTTTATATTTCCACCATTATTTTTAAAAATTGTAGTTCCTGAGACTAAAATATTTGCACCTGCTTCAATAGCTAATTTATTGTTATCAAAATTTATTCCACCATCTATTTCAATATCAAAATTTAATTTTTTTTGATCTTTGATTTTTTTTAATACTTTAACTTTATCTAAAACTTCGGGCATAAACTTTTGCCCCCCAAACCCAGGATGTACACTCATAATTAATATTAGATCTATTACTTTTAAATGATTTAATACTAAATCAACTTTTGTCTCTGGGTTTAATGAAACACCAACCCTTTTTTTTAATTTTTTTATATAATTAATTGTTTCTTTTAAATTTTCTGTTGCTTCTGGGTGTATTGTAATGATATCTGCACCAGCTTCAGCATAATCTTTAATATATTTGTGAACAGGCGATATCATTAAATGAACATCAAAGGGTAATTTTGTATATTGTCTTAAGGCCTTAATTACAGGAGGCCCCATAGTTAAGTTTGGAACAAAGTGACCATCCATTACATCTACATGGATCATGTCAGCACCACCTTCTTCTAGTCTTTTAATTTCATTTCCTAATTGGCTAAAGTCAGCCGATAAAATTGATGGAGAAATTTTTATTTTTTTCATTGATTACTAGATAAGTAGTATCAATTTTATTTTTTAATTTGAATTAATTTTTGCCAAAAATT
>TARA_B110001450_G_scaffold85386_1_pt1 | contig 12360 bp, 7 predicted proteins | sample TARA_B110001450 | Tara Oceans TARA_B110001450 (sample SAMEA4396538) | marine metagenome | biome: Polar Biome; feature: [SRF] surface water layer (ENVO:00010504); material: water (ENVO:00002006), including particulate matter (ENVO:01000060) such as... | depth 5 m | reverse complement strand
CAAGGCCCAATAATCATCAAATCCAATTATGTTCAATCCCGAAATATCCACTTGGTCATTTTTAAGTACTTCAATTCCTGCATTTGTCAATTGCTCTGAAATTTTATCCGCTACATTTTGTTCAGCCCAATTTTTTCCATAGTCGTGATTGCCAAGTATTCCAACAGTCCCAATTTTTCCTTTAACTGTGTGCACCAGTACTTCATCTAATTGTTCAAATTGCTTTCCATTCTCATAGCTAACATAATCTCCTGTGTAAACAACAAAATCAGGGTTAAATTTCTGTGCCTTTTTAAATGCATCAATGATATAACTATAGTCAAATCTATTGCCTACATGAATATCACTAATCTGCATAAGTGTTTTTCCAACCAGTTTTTCTGGAAGATTGGCAATTGGCATTTTACGTTTCACAAATTCCAACCAGAAAGGTTCAATTTGCCAAGTGTAAAGTCCAGTCAAAAATCCAACTCCAACTGACCCCCAAAATGTTCGTTTTATGAATTTTCGTCTGTTCATTCTAATTGGCTACGTCTTGTGTATAAAACGAAGCGAGTAAAAAGGCACTAACTTTTTGGACTAACATATAGCTATTTTTTTATTTGTCGGACTTTTAAGATAGGAGAGAAGCTTTGAAGTTTGCTATTAATAGCTGTTGTTTTATACCCCTTGTTGTAAGGCGTTTTTAATTTCCTTTGAATGTGTTATAAAATTTGAAACATCCCTCGCCCAAATTTGGTATGTCTTTTTTGATGGGTGAACTCCGTCACAAAAAAAATCAGCATGTTCTGTTTTAAGGTTAAATTTTCTAATAAAATCTACAACACGAATCTCTTGAGAGTAATAGTAAACATGTTCAAAATCTTTTACTGTTTTTTCTAATTCTTTTCCAAGTATATTAACCAAATTTCCAATGGTTAACTTTATTAAGGACGTAAATGCTGGAAATTCTTTAATGGGGGGCATATTTATAAACAAAATCGGAACTCCTTTGAATTTTAATCTTATTTTTTCAATAAGTCCGCGAATGTCTTTCTTCCATTTTTTAGGGGTATTTAATTCGAAGGCATCATTACCTCCAAGACCAATTACAATAAAATCAATAGATTTTTCCGTAATAAGGTCAATGATTTTTTCCTTTACTCTTTTTGCGGTATATCCGCTTTTTGCATAAACCTTCCAATCAATATTGGTTTTTAATTTAGTTGCCAATTCACTTGCTAAAGTACCTGTGAAACCATCTTGGTGTGTATTGACTCCTACACCTGCAATAGTACTTTCACCAATGCTGAGCATTCTGAATGTTTTCTCAGAAGAAACGGAACATAGTCCGTTAACCCCTTTCGCCTCAGGTAATCTTGGAACTTTGTTTTTTATTTTTTTACCTTGATAGTACATTAATGGTAAAAGTGGAAATGTTAAAATTGCTCCTAAAATATATTTTATGTTCACAGTTTGTTTTTAAATGACTTACAACGGATAGTATATGAATAGTAGCGGACTACTGGACGCTTCCCTGTCAAGCTACAAGAAATTTAAAGTGCGTTTAACGCATAATTTCACCACTATTCCGGATATTATTTATACATTTTTACCACAGGTAAGTATTACTTTATATATTAGAAATTACTTTCTCACCTTCTGCAAAGGTTCTAATTTCAAGTTTTACACTAGCTTTTTTTTGGGTTTTTTCAAAACTGCAATCAAAAGTCACAGAATTTTCACCGTTACTTACTTTAAAATCGGAAGGGTTAACCTCAAATTCTTCAACAATATTCCAATTAGAATCATAAACAAATGCCTTATATCCTCCGTTGTATTTAATAAAGTGCCCTTTTCTTAAAACAGTAGGAAGTTTAATTTTTTTATAATTATTTAATTCTATGGTAATTTCACTGGCATCGCTATCAATAGCACTGAGGATGAAATTTAGGGCTTGTCTATTCCCTATATTAAAAAATGTAAAAGTAGAATAGAGTGGTTCTCCAGGTTGTCGGACTTTCATTTCATGATTAAATATTTCAGCCTTTACTTCTTGAAAATTCCATTCATTTTTACGTATCTTTTTGATGGTAAACTCTTTGTTATTATCTTTTAATATTTCTTTTTGTGCTTTTGTGAATGTTCCTCCAATTCTTAGTTTTTCCCAATCTCCAATAAGTTCTAAAATTTTATTAGAGTTTCCATTTTTTTCTATTTCCTCCATATTTGCAACAAAGGCATACCCTGCATCATATCCTGCAGAGCGTGCTAATAACCACTCAATATCTTCAAGACTTGTTTCAGGAGTCATTTTAAACCAGCCTAACATTCCAGGCATAAAGTTTCTTTTGAAATAGGCTTGGTTTTTAAACCTGTATTCTGTTTGGCTCTCTCTAAATCCTCCATCCCATGGTTCACCCCAGTTCATACGTGAATAAATATGCCAGAAAAAATGCGTAGTGCGGCTGGCATCAATTATCAAATTTTTCTTTAATTCATCCGATAAAGAATTGTACCAAGTATAAGGCATTAATGATTCTCCGTAGGTTCCCATGCCTGTTGAGCGATTACCCTCTAGCCCGTCAAATGAAATCTGGCGCATACCAGTTTGATTATATAATTTCGCCAATGTTTTCGACATTTCTATTGTCAAATCTGTATTCGTCAAAAAGACTTTATAGCCATGATCAAGTAATTTCGATATTTTTGCCCCAGATTTGTGTTCTGACGCTTTTGTTTCATAAGCACCTCTTTGACAATCCAATAATTTCCAAGGAGACGTCTCAGAAACTTTTCCATATCTGATTAATTCCGAACCGATCATAACAGTTTTCAAATTGTTGTTTTTCATTCTATTGAAGAAATTGGGTGATTGAATTAAGATTTCAGTTTCTTCTGCATCAATAGTATTTAAAATTACTGAACTTCCTGCTTTGGCCAGACGTTTGTCGGGAACAGGAGTAACATAAGGGTCGTTAGTAGTAATAAAATTTGATAAGTTATGTGTTCCAACCATAACGCCTTCTGCTTCGGCTTTATCAACGCAGGTTTTTAGCCCTGCAACCCCATTTGGAAATTCCCCTTTATATAACTCAAAATGACCCCAGTTCTCAAATGTTTTTCCATAATGATATAAATATTTTAATCCTGCTTTTTTTGTTAGTTTTATTGCTAAATCAATATTATCCTCAGTAAAATTTGTGATTAAGTATGCTGATGCAGCATCAGGCGATATTTTCCCCCATTGTCCGTTAATGGTTGGGTGTGGCAATCCTTCCGCTATTTCAATTTTACCTAGAGTTTCTAAGGATTTTTCTACAGGGCATCCAAAAAGTGCAATTTTAGAACCTATTACCCCTCCATCATCATAAGCGGGTGCGACAACTTTTCCATTGTTAATATCATCGACAATTCTGTCTTTATGTCTATTTCTACAAAATGCCTGTAAGCTACTTCCTGTATTGGTAGGTTTAGCGGCTTCAACTCTGTATAGGACACTCCTATCTGATTTTGGTTTCATATTATTTGGATCTTCTTCACTAAATATGTCAAATGCAGGCATGCGGTCACTCTCGTTCCAAGGATAACCTCCAAGTGTTTTGATATTTAAGGACTGGATACCCACAGCATATTCTTCTCCACGAACAACACCAACCGTTTCACCAATTATTTTATTTATTGTAGAGTAGTAAGTCCCCCAAATAATTAAATCTACAGAATCATTATTAGTGAGTGATATTAGTTCAAAGGTGAGATAAGCATCTTTTTCTTCTACTTTTATATTGGCTTCAATATTATTTTCGAAAGTTAGAGTAATGATGCCATCTTTGGCTTTAGCACTTTGTGCAATCTTTATTTTATTGTTGATTCTTAACGACATTAAAGTCGAAACAGTGTCTTTTGAGAGATAGTCTTTGTTTGTTTTTAAATCTGTAAACTCGATAATTGAACCGATATCGCTAATACTAATTTTAAAGAATTTGGTCTTAAAATCTATAATAGAGGATTTGTTGTCATTTGTACAGGATATTAAAAATAAATTTGAAATAAATAAAAACAGAAATAAGTTCTTCATAATGGTTTAATTTGAGCTAAGTTGATAAATTAATACGTTTGTTATCAGATGGTTGTTAATGGTCTTGTATTATAATGTATAGCGAATTGCGTAGCACTTTCCAATCAAACCACAAGATTATTGAAGTGCTATACAACTCTTGAAATTACTACTGTTTTGGTCGATATTTTATAAAGTATTGTGGAGTTGATAGTTTATTTACAACCTAACTAAACCCCAGACTTATGCTAACTATTCAACCAAAATCTCATCTGTGTAAAGCCAAGCTTTGCCAGCTGAATTAAAATGAGGATGTGGGCAGATGCCTCTATTTTTAGCCTCTATTTTAATAAATCGTGCAGAATTATTAATGCTGTCTAAAACGTAGTCTTTCACATAAACCTTCATCTCAAACGGTGAGATTTTATATTTGACACTTCCAATCATACTATAGTTAGTTCCATCCTTTGATATGTAATAATTGACAGAATCCGGAACAAAAATAGATTCGTAAACATTTTTTAAAAAGCCAAGTGATATTTTTCTAATTCGTTTAACTTTTCCTAAATCAAGGCTTGCAATAAAGTCCTCTTGTTCAAATCCAATCCAGTCCCTGTTTGTTTCACTAAGAGATCCTCGTTTGAGGTCCATTAATCTATCTCCATTTACCTCCATTTGAGAGCTGTTTAATTTGCTTGAAAGTGTTATTTGTTCTGGCTTTATGATTTTTGTAATTTTTTTTTGAAAGATTGGACTGTCTGCCAATCCATTTTTTTTTGCAATTGCTTTTACTATTGTAGTTGTATCTATCCGAATAGCTTGCTTATAAATTGCTGAACTTTCATTTGGTTCAGTACCATCTAAGGTAAAATGTATTTGGGCACCGGGTGTAGGGCAGGATAGCATTAAAGTACAGTTATTATCCGAAAAATAAGAACCTGAATCATTGATGTTTGCATATTTTACATCTATGTTATTAACGCTTTCTAGTGCTGATCCCTCTATACGGAATACAAAAGCCTGCTTTGACGAATGTTTTATTTTACCTTTAAGCTCCTCAGGGAGGTCAATGGTTAGTACGCCATTAGCATGGTTCCAACTCAATTCTTTATCCGAACCCAAAAGGTGAATTTTTGAATCTTTCCTCGGCCTCACTTTTGTAAGTTTCAGTGAAGTTTCAGGCCATTCATAACACAAAGCATATATCGTTTCTCCATTTTTACTTTGAGTATAGTAAATTTGATCGTTTTCCTGGAAATATTTAAAGCTTCGCGTATTATATATACCTTCACCATTAATTTCCAACCACATTCCAATCTCTTTCATGCTTTTTAATGCAGCGGCCGGAATTTCTCCACTTGCGGGAGGCCCAACATCCAGCAAAAGATTTCCACCCTTAGAAACAACATCAATTAAAATATGGATAATTTCCTTGGATGGTTTAAAAACATCATTATTCCTGTGCGACCAGCCCTTACCTAAAGACATACATAATTCCCAGGGTTTATGTAAAGGCTTTTTGGGTAGATTATGATGTCCTTCAGGAGACAAATAGTTTTCGAATTTCCCTCCTGCCAAACGGTCTACTATTATCAGCCCGGGTTGATTTTTCCTTGCCATTCTTGCAATACGATCCATGTCAATATCCTGATTAGCTACCGGTAATACTTGCGCTCCATCCAACCAAAGCATGTCAATTGGCCCGTAATCGGTTACTAATTCTTCAATTTGATTGTAGGTGAATGTTTTAAACTTCTTCCATTTTTCGGGATATTTTCTTGGGTCGTAGTTTACACTATGATCAGAAACGGGAAATTCAGAAGCCCAATAGTCTGAATTGCTCCAGTCGGGTTTGGAAAAATACGCACCAACACTAATGCCTTTTTCTCTAAATGCATCAAACAAAACCTTAGTGATATTTGAATTAGAATTTGAACGATAAGGACTATCTGTGCCAGTAATAGTAAAGTCAGTTTGTTTAGAATCAAACATACAGAACCCGTCATGATGTTTGGTTACGAAAACAAAATATTTCATGCCTGCTGACTTTGCCGCATCAGCCCATTCCAATGGATTAAATTTAGTTGGATTAAATGTTTTGTTTGAATTGTAATAAAATTTAAAATACTTATCAAAATCTTTGTTGCACTTAGCAAAAGCAATATCATATGTACGTGTGCCTTTAAAGTTTTTAATTAGGGGCCATGAGGCAACACCTCCCCATTGGCTATAGATTCCCCAATGTGCAAAAAAACCAAACTTCAGGTCTTGATATTTTTCCAATTTCTCTAGAACTAGAGGGTCAGTCTCTTGTTCTAATAGATCAAGGCCTAGTGAAGCATTGTTTTGCTCCTTCTGATTCGATTCATTTCCTTTTAAAAAGGTATTCTCTGTTTTACAACCGATAAGGAAGAAAGCGATAATTGTAAAGATCACAGCTATTTTCATTCTTGAAATTATTTAATTAATTTTAATTGTAAGTAGAGTATTAATTTCTCTTAGTGCATCACAACGTCACTTCTAAGCTTAGTTACGTTTATTTTGAACTAATAGGGGAGTGCTGCAATTATAAATAGCATTTGTTGAGTTTTATTTTTAGAACAGGAAATATCTTAATATTATTGATGCTGTTTTATATACTGAATTCTAAAACACATATTTTACTAAAATTTCTCTATTTCTAAAACATTAGTTGCATTTGTTGGTATTTCGGCCTTGAAACTTTGATAAGTTCACCAGCTACGTAAGGAATAAGAAACCGTTTTTCCTTAGAGTGTTAACAACTGTTTTACTTGCAGAATTCTATTCCCCAATTAGTATGACCTCTGTAACATTTCCAATTCCTTTTTATGGAAACTACAATCCATTTATTATCTATTTCTTTTAATTCCATTTTATATTTCTCTCCTCTAACTGAATCATCCAAAAAATTGTCATGAATAAGAGTTATTTGGGTATTCCCATTATCAATCATTTCTTCCTTCAGTTCTATTGACTCATTACCCTCTCGAGTAGATGCCTTATGAGGGTAATAAAGTCTCATAATTTTAGCAGGAGTCAGTGCTCTATTATTTTCTGATAATAGGCTGTTAATTTCTTTTATACTTAATTGTTCATAGGCTTCATCTAATGTGTCACATTGGGTTACCTCTTTTGCTGTTAATGATTTTTCTTTTTTTATTTCGAGCTGACTTTTGTTTTCTGCATTATTTGTTTTACAAGAAACGAAGAAGAGTATAACTACAAGTAAATTTATTGTTTTCATTTTTTTTTATTTAGTAGGGTCTATATATTCGGGATTATTTTAAAGTAAATTAAACTATTAACTTAACGTCCAGTCAATTTAATTAGTCCAATATTTTTTCATTAGGCTATTTTAACTTTGAGACTTTAAGAGTCCATACAAATTGACTTGGCGGATTATTACGAAGTTTCTTTGGGATATTGACCGTGAAACCTTTTCCGTTTTTGGTCCATCTTAAAGGGAGGTCGTACCCTAAAAGTTTCACAATTCCTCCCTCAATAGGTTGGTGAGCGTTAACGGTAATAATGGCAGGCATTATAGTTTCACCTTCTTTTGTCATATAAAAGAAATAGGCGTTACCATTTTTTTGTTGTGTCATGCATATATTGTTTTCTTTGTATGGGGCGAGGGTAGTGCTATTGTAAATTCCTTCACTGTTTATTGTCATCCAGTATTCATAATCTTTCAATAATCTATACGCACCATCTTGCCATTCGCCATCTGGGGTGGGAGCGATATTCAATAACAAATTCCCCCCTTTGGCGACTATATCAACAAGCATCTGAACTCCTTTCTGTCCAGACATATAAACGGCATCATGCGTATAAGCCCAACCCCCACCAGAAATAATACAAGATTCCCAAGGGTATGGTAATTCTTTTTCTGGCACTCGATTTTCAGGAGTTAAGTAGTTTTGATTTTTTCCATGAACAGCTCTGTCAACAACGATCAATCCAGGTTGTTTTTCGCGAAGTGCACCTACAAGTTCATCCATTCTAATATCTTGAGATACTATTCTGTGTTTTATAAAACCATTAGCGGCCTTATTTTCAGTAAATTTTTCTGTGTAATTTTCATCTAAATTAATTTGGTCTTGTTTTTTTACCCAACCTCCATCTAGCCAAACAATATCTATATCTCCATAATCAGTGACCAATTCTAAGAGTTGATTATGGGTGAATTGAACAAAGCTTTCCCATTTTTCTGGATAAAGGGCAGGGTTATAGTTAACGTTTCTGTCAAAAGCAGGCCAATAAGGATCCCAATAGTTTTTGTGGTTCCAGTCTGGTTTAGAGAAATAGGCACCAACCCACATGTCTTCATTTCTAAAGGCCTTAAAGAGTTCTTTGGTAATGTTTGCTTTAGGATTACTGCTGAAGGCACATTCTGGGTCAGTTACTTTATAATCAGTGTATTTAGAGTCGAACATTGAAAAACCATCGTGATGTTTGGTTGTAAAAATCATATACCGCATTCCAGCAGATTTAGCTGCTTTTGACCATTTTTCTGGATTAAATTTTTTAGGGTTAAAGGATTTCTTTAGTCCTTCATATTCTTTAACATATGCATTGTAATTTTCTGGACTTGTTCCTTTTTTCCGTTTACACCAACCATAATCTTCTGGACAAATAGACCAAGATTCTACTATACTCCACTGGCTGTATGCTCCCCAATGCATCAACAGTCCAAATTTAATGTCTTGCCATTGGTCTAATTTATCAAGGACTAGTGGGTCTGTCTCTGGCACGTATCTTTCATCTTCTAAGATGGCTTGAGTAAACAAATTACTTGACGTAAATAATAGTAGAAGTAGTATGTTTTTTTTCATAATTGTATTGAATTATTTAGTATTTATTTAGGACGAGTCAGTATTAAAGGACAGCGGTCTACTAAAACGGTTAGTTGCAGGTTTTAAATTATTGTTTTCGGTTAACCAAAGCCATAGGCAATTTCGAGTGGATTTGGATACAGTCGAACCCAGCGTAATTACAGCTATACATAGTTTTTTACGTTGGTTTTATTCGTCCAATATTTCAGAGTTTTTAATTTTTATTTTTAAATCAGGATTATATTTTTCTATTATATTAATCATAGTTTTATCAAACCATTGACCGGTGAAAGGGCTTAAATAGATTTCATCTATAAGTTCATTTACATCAACTTTAACCCTTCTGCCAATTGAGATATCATAGGGTGTCTTTGTTCCACCTTGAGACTTTTGGTAATTAAAAATAAATAGCCTTAGTTCGTTCTCATATTCATAAAATTTATTTTTGGTAGTAGTTACATTAAATCGACTTTCAGGTTCGTCATTAATAAAATCAGTATAATTTACTTTCGATATAAAAATATCTTCATCATACGGGTCATTCCCTATCCTAATGGCTCTTTCTAATTTACTAACAGTTGTTTTGATAGCGACCCCTGATTTGGCACCCCCTAAATAAATTTTCCACAAGGCATAAGATTCATGTTGGTTTATGGTCCAACAGTTTAATAATGTTAAAGCTCTTAAAGAATTCGTTTGGTGAAGCCTTTTTTGGCTTTCATATTTTGCTTCTTCATCGTTAAACCCTTCACTTTTCAGTTGTTTAAGTATGTATTTTTCATTCCTTTTAGGAATTACTCCTTCATGCTTATCAGTCATTTTTTTGGCATTTGTAAAAAACAATTCATTAGAAGCCAATAAGTCCAAGAATTTATCTAGGCCCAAATATCTCCATATGACCGTATTTCCATGAGGCTTATTTAATCTTTTGTCTTTTACTATCATTTGGTTATCGCCTTGTTAACAACGGTATTTGTGGGTGGCGTTTGAGACGCAGTCTCCAGCAGCCATCATTGGAATTAATAAGCCATCAATTATGATGTTGTCAGTAGATTTTTGGTAGGTTTCAAATAACTTTATAATTGGTCTTAAACTATTGCCATGAGCGAGTTGTTCGAATGCCATTGGTCATTAATTTATGAAAGGGGAGCATGCAGTGCAATTTTCCTGCCGCTAGGTAATTCCCGACCAAGGTTGTTGCTATTTCCTCGCGTTAGGATGTCATTCCCATCCACTTTGAAAAGGCATGTCTTCATCCATGAACTTCACGGTTTTCAACTGTTTCAAAAGCGAATCTGTGATTACTGAATGTACCGCTGCAATATTGATGTTTTCGTTCGGATCAAGTTTATGATCATATAATTCCACCGCTACAGTGCTATCATTTTCAGTAGCCCATCGTACAATTCTGTATCGCTCAGTTCTAATAGTTTTGCCCAAGGCTTGATTTCTGTAATAAAAGCTTCGTGCATAATTTTGACCTTTAATATCTGGGTTTTTTAGAACGTCAACTATACTTTCACCATCCAGATCATTCGAGTAATTTAAGCCGCATAACTCGGAAAGTGTTGGATATATATCTATTGATTCTGTTAGGTGATTTAGTTTCTTGCCTTCAGAAGTTATACCTGGCACCTTAATGATCAGTGGACTTCGTGTGGCGATTTCAAAATTTGACATTTTTCCAAACATGGTCTGCTCTCCTAAATGCCAACCGTGATCTGACCATAATACCACAATAGTATTCTTAGACAGGTCTAATCGTTCCAACTCATCAAGGACATTTCCAACCAGTGCATCAATATAACTAATACTCGCATAATACCCATGTTTTAATGTTTTTGCGCTTTCTGGCGTAACATTCCCAGGACCATCAGGCCATGGATAATGCGTTGTAACTTCCGGACTGTTGTGGGTACTATAAATATTATCCAAATTTTTGGGTATAAAGTTATTTTCAGCCATCGGTATTTCATCCCGATCATACAAATCCCAATATTTCTTGGGAGCATTAAAAGGCAAATGGGGCTTATTAAAACCTAATGTTAGGAAAAAGGGAGTATCTTCTTCTTTTAATTTTTGAAGTTGTTTGATAGCTTCGATGGCATTTAAGCCATCTGGATATCCTTCATCATCAACATCTCCTGCTTCATATGGGACTCGCGGCGTTTCCATTCCAATTTTCATAGCTGTGTTATGTGCGTCTCCATTAGAATACGCAAAAAATGATCTCCAAGGAGTTTTCCATTTGCCAACTGCAGTGTATGTTTTATCCCAACTGAATGGAATCTGAGGAATTCTTTGAGCCTCATCTATTACACCTCCTGGCTGATGTGTTACTTTACCAATGCTAATAGTTTTGTATCCATTTTTTTTGAATAAGTGAGGGAGCGCAATAGGGGCATCTGGTTCACGGTTTGTTTTTCTAAATTCTTCCCAAGGATCCCATTGCTGACAAACTTTAGCTGTTAGCATAGAAGATCTTGATGGGCCACAAATTGCTGATTGTACATAATGATTATTAAATACATATCCTGATGATGCCAACTTGTCAATGTTGGGTGATTGAATGATTTGATTTCCATAACACCCTAATTCTGGACGCAGATCATCTACGCAGATCATAAGAACATTATAATTGGGAATAGTATCTTCATTATGAATATTTTTGCATCCATAAGATATAAATAGAAATGTGCCCAATATTACAGCGAAGAGTTTATTTCCATTTGAAGTAGTTAAAATAGTTAAACACATTTTTTTACTTTTCATAACTTATTGTGAGATTATTAATTCTATTTTCATTTTGCAAATTTTTGCTAACGCCTAAGCTAAACTGCGTTTTAATGCAGTTTAGGTTTTGTTAGCAACTGGCTGTTTATCAAATTTACTATATCGTTCTTTTTTTAAGACTTGCCAATCCTCTTTGACAATACTATAGTAAACGTCATTTTTACTTTTTCCTTCAAAATCTATATAATTATTTCTAAAAACGCCTTCTTTTATTGCTCCAAGTTTTTCGATCGCTCTTTGTGAACGAATATTATCTTCATCTGCACTAAATTGTATTCGTCTGAATCCTATTTTTTCAAAGCCAAACTTTAATAACTCATATTTACAAGCTACATTTAGTCCAGTTCCTTGAAATTCTTTTCCGTACCATGTCCAACCAATTTCACATTTTTCACTCGCGATATTTATATATCCATATCTAGTACTTCCTGCAACTCGTCCAGTTGATTTGTCAATAATCAGAAAAGGATAACAAATTCCATTTTTTTGGGAATTTAAAGTGCTTGTCAGATAGTCCTCAAAATCAGATTCAGTTCGTACGAACATTCCCATATACTTCCAAATTTCATCATCAAAGATTATTTCTTTAAGTTCTTGGTTTCGCTTATCGATAAATGGAATGAGTTTAACTCTACTATTCTCAAGTTCAATTTGATTATTTAAAATTTCTGTTTTCAT
>TARA_B110001450_G_scaffold257004_1_pt1 | contig 12366 bp, 12 predicted proteins | sample TARA_B110001450 | Tara Oceans TARA_B110001450 (sample SAMEA4396538) | marine metagenome | biome: Polar Biome; feature: [SRF] surface water layer (ENVO:00010504); material: water (ENVO:00002006), including particulate matter (ENVO:01000060) such as... | depth 5 m | reverse complement strand
TGTACCGGCTCCGAATCTAGCAGAAGCCATAGGTGTTACATTTAACCTATTTAAAGGTTTCTTTCTAATTACTGTAATGTCTGATTCAACGAAGTCTCTGTCGAATTTCTGTGAGTGTGTTACAAAGTTTGGTGTAGAACCAATCCATTTTTCTATAAGTAGACTCTTAGGCTCAGTTTGATTGTCTGTCCATATAAGTAAACCTTCTAGGATATTTACACCCGTTATGTAATAGTCTAAAGAGAAATTAAGAATTCCCTTTGTATCTACTATTACTGGCTGAACCAATCCTGTTACTTGATTGTATTCCGCTATAGCTGAAACATTGTCAGATGCTATGAACCAATATATTGTTTCACTTTGAGGATCTCTAACAGAACCTACACATACTGAGTTACTTAAGCTATTTATGTATTCTGAATCATTCCAAGCACTTATGGAATTTTTCTTGTCTAATTCTAATGTTCCTTTGATGTTTTTCATAACACCAACACCCTCTCCGTCTGAGGTAGCTAAATCTAAATTTAAAGCATCTCGATATTCCCCCTTAGCGACTTGTCTTTCGTCGCTATCTTTGTTCATTCTACCTAAATTAAAAGCACTAATTATTTCTGCCATAGTATTTTATTTTAACATGTTTTACTTCCGGGTAGTTTTGGTCCATTGTTCATTCTCTTTTTAAGGTGCTCAGTGAACTCTTCCATCTTAAAACTTGCTAATCTTAGCTTTGCATTTCTGCGTGCAGACCAAGCTTCTCTTTTGTGTCTATTAATAACATACTCTTGTACGCCATTTCTAGTAGATAGTATTCTGTGAGCAATATACTTATATAGAGCATCTTCAGCAAATTTATGAACTTGCATCTCTTCGTCTGTACCCAGTCCGTCAGATATATATTTTAGTGTAACAACCTCTTCGCACATTGAACTGTCGAAGAACATTACATTTTGAATAGGATCGATATAAAATACCTTACCTAATTTTGTTTTTCCTTTTTGGAAAGCTTTTCTTGTTTGGGATTCGTTAGCCGTAACAACTTCTTGAGTTTGTTCATTAAATATATACTGAAAACGATCGTCTTGTAATATTGGGAGTGGGTTACTGGTCTTAATAGCGGGATGTATAGTATGTTCAAGCCCGGAACAGTCCGTATAAGTAACTTTAACATAATTAACATAGTCCTTGGGTAGAACCATATTAAGCTGTGGTGATATTTCAATTTCATGTGATTTAACCGATTTTAAAGTATCGAATGAAAACTCAGCTATTCCACGCTGCGCATGGTAAGCTACATCTGTTCTTTTAACTTTGCTTATAATCTTATCTTCTCCGACGTAAGCAATTATAAAGTTATTAATAATATCTTTAATTGGGACAAACTGATAACCACCGTAGCCCTCATCCCAAGTGTTCCACTCTTCGTCTGGTCCTAAATAGTATTGTTCATCTGATTGATTGATTAATCCCATCTTTTATTGTTTTTCTTGTTGTACATTCTTTGCGTCCTCAGTATTTGCTGCATTTGCAACATCACCATCTTTAATAGCCATACCGGATAATGCTAATATTTTCATTACTAAATCTGTTTCTTCTGAACCGTGTAGTTCAAAATCTATTGAATCAGTAGTGTTGTATAAAGCTTCACCAAATACCATTTGATATTTCCATTCGACTTTAGCTGGATACTTTATATAGTTAAGTGATACATTATCTATTATTGTAGAATCTCCGTATACTTTTATACCTTTAGTATCTGCTGTGAAAATAGGCCTAATATCTTTAGGTTTAGTTAAGGGTGAAGAATTTATGTATAAAAATTCATTTTTGTTAATCCTTTCCACTTCGATAAACTCTGTTGTTGTCTGTGGTGTTTTTGGTCCAAGAATAGGATCCAGGATTAGCTTTGTAGTTACGTTGTTGTAGATAACAGTCCCTAACCTATAAAGGTCATTAGGATGCTTAAAAACGTTGTCTACGTACTCCAACTTCTCTGTAGATTCAAACAAGTTGATCTTTTCATTAAGTATATTTAACATGTCCGAATATTCTGTATCATTTCCGTGTAATCTACCGAATTGATTGATATCGTAGAAATATTGTTCGAATATATCTAATTGCGCTTGATTGGCAAATAAATTAAATTCTTGAGGAGTTACAAACCCTCTTTGTTCTTTGTTAATGATACCAAGTACTCTTTGGTACACTGTGTCTATTCTTACTGACATATATATATTTGTTTAAATTAGTATAAGGGCTCAATTAAGAACCCTCTACTAAAGTTGTTTATTACATTCTTTTTTGCAAAGCTTTGTAAACTTCTAGACCTTCATCAGTCTTAAAGAAAGATGCTAGTGCAGAATATGGATGCTCATCAAAGGGAACAGTCATTAATTTTCTGTTTCCATCACCATAAGTGAAAGTTCTTTGGTCGGCACTTAGTTTTAATAACTTAGCTTCCGTTGCTTTGATTCCAAAGTTTCTTAGTTGAACATTATCATCATTTGCTAACTCTAAGAATAATACAGGTTTTCTTCTAGCGAATACTAGAATATCTCTTTTTAATTCATCAGATGAATACTTGTTAACTTGTGAACCAAATTCAACTCTTAAAATAGCTTCAGCTTCATCAAGTGATAATGCTTTTGCCATATTCATAGCTTGTAATTCGTATTCTATCCAATTAACTTCATTGTTAGCTCTTTGTACTGGATTGTACTCTTCATATACCTCATTTCTATATGGGTGATATAAAGATAATAGCTTTTGTAAAGATTGATTCTCTTTTGGCACAGTTAATGCACCATCTCTTAATACAATTCTTCCTAAGGTAGCAATACCTTGTTGTTCATCAACAAATACACTTCTTTGATTAGTTGCGTAGCGTATTTCTCTTTGATAACCTTTTTCAGGACAAAAATATAACAATGCTGTTTTAGCTGTATGCTTTGCAGGTATTGTAAATATTAATGGTCTTTTATTAGTTTTTAACGTATACAACCTATCTCTGATTTCCCAGTCTGGTTTTACGTCTTTCTTAGCCACCGCTTTTGGTGTACTAGTTTCTACTATTGCCTCTTCGACAACAGGTGATTCTATATTAGCTTTTTTAGCCATGATATGATATAATTTAAAAGTTTATAAGAGTAATAATCACCCCCGTTGCTATAACGAGGGTAACCATCACAAAGTTTAATTTACTATAAAGAAGCTGGTGTAGCTTTTAATAACAAGAAGTTATTAGCTGCTTGAACACATAGACATCTTTCTGATAAGAAATGTACATTCATTTCATCAGCGTCAGAAGTATAATTACCTCCAACTGAACCAGTAACCCAAGATTTTAGTCTTCTATCATCCGCTTCAGAAGCTCTGTAACGTATGTGTAAGAATGGTCTTGAGATATTTTTACCAAGTTGTTGATCGTAAACTGTACTTGTTCCAGCAGGAACTAATACACCTTCGATATCACTTAATAATCCTCTAGTTGTTGAATCATTTAAATATTTCCAATCTGTTTTGTAAAAATCGTAAGATCCTCTTCTGAAACCAGAGAAACCTAAGTTTAAAGCCATATCTTCTTCATTGTTGAATACACCATAAGATGTTCCTCCAACTCCGTAAGAATTTTGTGCAGCTAACATATTGTCCATGTCTAAAGATACTCCTCTAGATATAAATAACATGTTCTCCTCAATAGCTCCTTGCTTATCAAGTTCTCTAAGAATAGAATCAAATTCTCCTAATCCAGCAGTTCCTCCAAAGTCAGCATCGTTGTAAACAAGTCCTCTAGACTCGATAGCAGCGAATAAACCTTCAGAACCAGTAATTGTAGATCCTCCACCGAATTCAGCAGCAGATGCTATACCTGCAGCAGATTGCTCAGCTTCAACCATACTCATCTCTAATTGATCTTCGAATCTTAATCTAGCTTCGTGCTCAGACTTAAGGTACCATAGGTATCCTGAAGTTCCAGCTTCACTAGTTACTTCAACCCATCCAATTTGAGCAACATCAGAACCATTTACATTATACTTATCTCTAAGGATAATTGGTTTGTTACTAAAAGATGTGAAAGAAGCATCTACAGAGTTACCTGCATTTGAAGTTCCTTTACTATATTCAGAACCGTATACGAATACTTTTGCTATTCCTGACGCGAATGATAATCCAGCAGGATCAGCATAACAGTCAATAGATACAGCAGTTCCATTTACCGCATTAACGTAAGCTTTGAAAGTATTAAATCCTTGATTAACAACGATTGTCATTCCAGCTCCGATAACGTGATCAGCAGGGAATTCTAATTCAGTAGCAGAAGTAACAACTACATCATCATAAGCGATGTGTAATCTTCCTTGCTCACTCCAAGTAATAACGTCAGATGCCATTGGCATTTCAGCTCCTACCATACGTAAGAATCCAGCTATAGTTCTATTTCCGTATCTTTCAACTTCTTTTTCGTATACTTCTGGTAAAAATTGTTTTGTAAAATCCATATCTGCAACAGATAGGTAATTGTCTCCAAATAAACCTTTAATCGGTCTAGGAGTAAGGTGTCCTAATTCAGCACCTGTGCCTTGTAAAGCCATAGTTTAATTTTTTTAATTAAGTTATTTTTTTGATTTTAAATTGTGAAGCACTTTTCGCCTCTGATGGTACTGCGCGTACTGACCAACCGTTCGCTGTTGTTACTTTTTCATGGACACTTCTCGGATCCATAGCAACGTTCTTAGATCTTGCAATACTATCTTTCATTGCATCGGCTTTGCCTTGCTCATAAAAGTGATTTGCAATAGCATCTGAATTCATAGCTGTAAACAATGATTTATGATAACCCTTAGCATCGACCATTTCATTTTTATCGTTTAAGAACTTCTTAACGAAATTGTTTAGGTCACTCTGAGTCTCTTTAACCTCAGCAGCATTCTTAACGTTGAACCTGTACTTCTTGTCTCCTACAGCATAATCAAAACCTTTGAATTTGTCTGTGAATACTTTACTAGTTCCTTGTTGGAAAACTTCTGATTGTTTAGCTACATTAGCTTTTGTTACTTCATTTTCTTTTGTGTATCGATTGAAAAATTCAACCGCTTTCTTTTGTTCAGGAGCCAAACGACTACCTGATTTAATCTCACTGTAATATTTGTCTTTTTGTGAGTCTAAATATTTTTTAGCTTCCGAAAGTTGTTCTTTCTTAGCTATTTTCTTTTTCTTTATTTCTCTTTCGTCGTCAATATCTTCGTCGTAAGTAAATTCATCATCTAATAAGAATTCAACTTCTTCAGCGTCAAGATGAGGTTTCGATGCTTGATAATACTCTGCTAGCAGTTTATCTTCATCCAACTCAGAGTAGTCCTGATTTAGCTTTACGTAATCTTCTAGAGTTCCTCCAGTGTCTTCCATAAATTCTACAACCTTTTGAATGTTCTCAGGTAAAGGTTTACCCTCTGCCTCAGCTTCTTCAATTGCTTCTTCTAAATCAACTTGCATCTCATCAACAACTTCATCAGTAACTTCAGTGATAACCTCTTCTAGAGGTGCATCAGGAGCTTCTGGTTCAACTATTGTATCCTCAGTGACTACTTCTATAGGAGCTTCAATTGGAGCCTCTATAACGTCTTCTTTTGTTGGCTCTGGTTCTTTACCAAAATCCATGTTCACCTTAATAGTGTCATCATCATAAGTCACAGCTTTTGCTTCAACCTCTTTTAAATCTACTGGAATAGGTTCTTGCTCAACTTTAGTTTCTTCAACTACAGGAGCTTCTACTTTCTTGTTGGTTGGTTTCATTTTCATGTTACCACCTTCTTTTAATTCTTCTGACATAATAAAATTTTATAAAATAATTGTTACTTGGTACTATCTAGGATCAAATGAATTCAAACCGAATCCACCACCCATAATATCATTCCCTGATGATTCAAACTCTGTAGGCTCTGAATTTTCCTGTCTTTGTTTAATCATTTTAGACTGTTGCGATGCTTGAATTTTAGTTCTCCCATCTTTTCTATCTTCTTTTTCTTTTTCTTGAGCTTTCTTATTTGCATCATCTCCGCTTTTCAACTGCATGTTATATTCAAACTCAATTTTCATTAAAGCTTTCTTAGCTTCAATCTCTGCTTCCATGCGTTGTAATTCCAACTGACCCTCTAATTGTAGTAGTTGCGTTTTACCTTGCATGATTTGTTGCTCTTTTTGCATTTCTGCTTGAGCAGCTGCTTGTGAAGCTTTTATTTGACCATCTTGTTGTGCTTGCATATTTTGTTGCTGCATCAATTGATCTTTTTCTAACTTCTTAGCTCTTCTTAATTTTAACACTTGATTAGCTAGTTTTATATTTCTAACCTCTCTTATGTCAATTGCATCAGATAACTCTATCAACTGTGCTGATAAAGCAGTTACGATGTTATTCTCAAGTTGTGCTTTCTGTTCGTCATCTGGTTGTAATTCTAGGAATATCCCAAAATCATACAGATGTAAATCAGACATTTCTTTAAGAGTTGCTACATTGTGCCCACCAATCTTTTGTATAAATGCTTCTTTACTAGGTGAATATTCAAGTATATCTGAAATTCTAAGTGATAAAGATTCACATAATTGGCCAGTTAAGAATAAACCAGCATCTAATATATGTCTTGTAGCAGTATTTGAATTTGCTGCTGCTTGTTTTTGTACCCCTACTAATGCTCTTGCATCTGGTGTAGAACCATCTCTAGCTTCGTTTAATCCAGTAGCGTCTCTAATCATTTGCATATAATAATTGTATGCTCCAATTAGCGCTTGCATTTTTCCTCCACCTGAATCAGAATTGATTGCTTGTATTGGAATCTTACCTGGGTTCATATCACCCTCTTGAGTAAATGATCTACCAATAACAGAACCTGTTTGGAAGAACATGTTTAAAGCTTCTTGTGGATTGTAATTTGTACCGTTACCTAAATCAATTTCAGCTAAACCATCAGCATCTAAATAAACTCCGTCAGGAACCATTCTTGCCATTACTTGCTGTAGCTTAAGGTGTGTAAGTTGAATCATATCAGCAAAGGAAGTAATCCTTGATACTAGTGATTCAATTTTACCTTGGTACATTCTAGGTGCAACTATAGAATAATTCATAAGAACTTTTGAATTGTCACTTTTTGGACGCATCATATTCTTAGCCATTTCCCATTTAAGAATCTTGTTAGATCCTACAATCATCACTCCCTCGTATAAAACCTCTATAGATCTAGACATTTTACCATATTGACCTTCCATAACTTCAACCGGTGGATCAAATTGATCATCCCTTACGATAATCTTTGACGCCCCTGTAGCTAACTCCTTAACCTTATAAACCTCGTTCATATAAGTTTTGTAGTTAAAGTATAAAAGTTGTCTTGTATTTGTATCTCCTCTTTCTGATCTACCTCTTCCGCCTGTATTAAGCTTCAGATCTTGATCTGTTAGTTCTGGAAATTGTTTCTTTAATTCGTTTACTGGCACTTCTTTAACTTCACCTACATAATAGATATCATCAAAGTAAGGATTGTCTGTGTAACTCCATACTAAATTAGCGGGATCTACATAATCAACTGTTACACCTTCCGATGTACTAAAGTTGTTCTTTATAGCACCAATTCCTATAACTGTTATATCGTAATAGAATCTTTTCTTTGTTAAGCCATAATTGTTTCCGTCCATCAAAGTATTAAGAGCTTGTTCTTCCGCGAGTTCTACTTGTTGTTTGTAGGACATTTGCATATGAATTTCTAACTCTTCTTTACTGTCAGGCAGCTCTTCTACTGGATTTTCAAACATATCGATACCGAACTTCTGTTTAACGAAGTTATTCATCTCTTTAGTTTGCATGTCTCTAATAATAGATTCCATATACTTAGTTCTTTTAGAAACTCCGTATGGATCCTGTGAATAACATTTGATGTCAAATGATCTTTCTGAAATACCGTTTACAACAATATCCACAAACTTAGGTATTATAGGTACAGGCTTCCAATCTAAATTAAGATAAGATAAATCACCATTGATAGATAATTCGTCTTTATACTTTTGTATAGATTGTTCTCCTCTTGCATATAATCTTAATCTATGAAAATCATTCTTATAAGTAGAATAACGATCTTGACCGCTACCGCTACTAAACCATTCTCGTTCAATTGCTCTACCGACCTTTAATCCATATTCTTCAGATACTTTCTCTTGATCACTCGCGACCTGGGATGGAAAAAAACTTTTTATAACTGACTCAGCCATATTCTATTTTATTATTGTTGAACTCAGTCCGCTATTTTTATACTTAGCGATACTAATATTCAAAGTTGATTTTTGTCTTTCTGCTACTGGTCTGTATAAATCTTTATTACATGCCATTATTGCCAACCCACTGGATATAGCTGCATCAAACTTCGTTCTATTGTTTATATCAAATCTAGACCATTCATTAAGTGTCTTCTGGAAATACATATCTCCATAACACCCGTCACTTTTCAAACCTACATAACTATTAATATATGTTTCAATTGCTGCAGCGTGAGCTTGTTTTATATCCTCACTTGAATTTGGAATCCCTCCAATTTCTTTTTCTGTCAACGATAGCTTGTTCCATAACCTATCTGGTCTTGTCATTGAATAACCTCTATAACCCCTACGTTTAAAGTAGTAAAGTAATCTAGGCTTGTTATTTTCACATAAAATTGGCATCCCGTAAAATACTGTAGCCATTAACACATCCTCGAAAAACATCTCAGCTGTTGCAGGTCTTGCAATATATTCTAAAAAGAATGTACTTGGAGGCGCATCTTCCATACTCCACTTCGTGAGTCCGTGTAATGCTCCTTTAGATCCTTTCCCGTCGGTAGTACCCGAGATATCATAACTATCGCAACCAAAAGCTCCGACATGTTCATTTCCTGGATACTTCATACCATTCTTGGTAATCTGTTTATTTTGAAGAGCTCTCGGTGGAACCCATGAAATCTTAAATCTTCCTTGAGGGTTTGGCGTAAAGATAACTTTTGTATCCTTAACTCCATTCTCCCATTGAAACGACCCTGTAGTAACTACTGCAGCGTTATTAAGATCACTATTATAATCTATTTGTTCGTATATTTTTGCCAAGTTAAACAAACTGTTTTGTGATTCATCTCTGAATGCATGATCAGTTGTTCTTGGAAATTGTCTGTAAAATTCATTTAATGCATCTTGATCTCCTTTTAATCCCTCTACCTCGTTGTTCCAGTGCTCGATGATTCCCTGGTCAATAGTGTCTCCAAATGGGCCGACGCAATCTGATTGTGGGGTATCGAAGACAGGAAAGCCGTAAGAATCAATGAATCCTTCGTAATTCCATTCCATAGGAATGAACAAAGAATATAATCCTGAGCGAGTTTGTCCATTTGCATTTCTTTTTTTAACGTTACTATCGTCATATAGTTTTTTGAAGTTTGCTCCTCCTTTATCTAACGCATTACTTGTTGAACCCATTAAACATTTACCTATAACTCTACTACCTAATCTAAGGGTGGTTTTCGTAACTCTCCAATTGTTGAGGATGTTGTTCGGCCTTTCCCATTTCCCACTCTCATCATGGACGAGGAGTTTGAGTTTCTCCCCATCGTAGGCGTTATCGCCGGTATTCTTCCAGTCGATCGTGGTGTCCAAACCCTCGAGTTCTTCACCGGCTTCGCTAGTGGTTTTGATAATACTTCTTCGTGTAAGCTTTGAAGCGGGTACACGATAGGCAATCTCGGTCTTTGGTCTGTCCATTCCGTCTTGAATCGGTGAGAAAAAGAATGGGTAATTAATTGATATGGGTACAATCTTATCGGTGAACATCTTCTTAGCATCGGAACCAGATTTGGACAATACCCCAAAACGTGCGTCGGTTGATATGGTCGCCATGTCCACTGTAACTCCGGATGCCATAAACGAAAAGCCTGAACGTCTATTCTTGAGATAGCACATACCGTAACACCTACTATCGGCAGATACTGCGGCCCAGAATAAAAAGAATAATCTATTTGCCTCTCGAAAGTCTGGCTGCCCAACATCAATCTTGGACCACTGCAAGTACATATAGTGATTGCCACTAATATAAGTAGGAATGCCTTTATTGACAAACCAAAAACCTTGCTCTCTTCTTTTAAATTCTTGATCAATATATTCATAGTAGTTTTCTTTAAATTCATCTGGATATTCTCTCCAATCAAATACTGTTTTGATTTTCTTTAATTCTTTTGGATACTCTGTAACCTCCCAGCGATCTGATTCAAACTTATGAACTTTTGAAGGAACTTTAGGTAATGCTATATGTAGATCTTGTATCTCATATATATCACCAATCATTCCAGTGTGGCTTATAACCACTATATCATGTTCCTTATTGTATCCGTATTTCCATTTCTTAGACTTATTCATCCTAGAGATGATTTTGTCTTTAACAGGATTAACTATTTTAAATAGTGTTTGTTCGTACATTATTTACGACTCCTCCCCTCTGCAAACCCTCCAAAAGTCTTTTCAACTTTATCTTCTTTGGGTTTCTCTAATAACTTATCTTCTTCATCTTGTATTCTATTAAGAATTTCAAATGCGTCAAATATAGCTAGTTTTTTAGTTGCTGCGGCGTTCTTTAATCTATCTGCTGACAAATCATCTTCATCACCTGTAATTATAGATTCTTTAGCAACTTTTATTAATTCAGTTACTGCTTGATGCCCAGCGGCTATTATACTTAGTTTCGTGTCCTTGATATTCATATTTGATTGTAATTGAATTGGTGGGTACTCGGTATAAACGCTGCCCGTTGATTATGAATTCATATTCGCAACCAGGTTCGAATCCGATAAGATCGTTTTCTTTAACTGATTTAAGTGAATCATCTTTATACACTAAGATTCCTTTAAGAGGTTCTTCATTATCCATAGAGAACATGTCATCATATTCTATTGGCTGAACGAAGTTAAAACCTTTTATAGGTTTCCATTTATCTTCTCTTTTGTATGCAAATATTTGATCTGTAGCGACAAAAAACATATCTTCCTTATAATATGACTTGGAATTCTTTTCAGCTCCTCTAATGTCTCTAAAACGCCTAAAAACGTTGTGATGTACTATTACTTCGTCACCAACTTCTATATTTGAAGGATTCCCGAATGGTATAGACTTAACTACACCAATTCGAGATACGTAATTATGATTTCCAAGTTCTGTATTTAAAATAAGCTCTTGGTTATCGACTTCAATTATATTAGTATTTCTACCTTCTTTTGGCTGAACGATAAATTCGAATACACTTCTCAATATGTTAAGTCATATTCTATTGCAATACCCATATTTTTGTTAAAATCTTTCCAGGGTATCATTTCATCGTTTTTCACAATATAGATAGAGTACTTATCTTCTTCTTCTATAATGTTAGCTATCGTATGTCCTCCGTATACTTCCTGACCAACAGCGTAATGCATTGCTCCTTCTTTATATCCTTGTCCAATACTTATCTTACGAATCAGCTGCATCAGAAATAGTTCCGTCTTGAATATCTATTTGGACGTCACCGTGTTTTTCTTTAAGAGCAGTTTGTAATTCGTCTAGTTTGCCTTTTTGGATAGCAATCATATGTAATGCTTCATGTTTTTGAGATTCTAACCCTCCAACTTGCATTTGCAATGTGTTGATTCCTTTAACTAGTGCTTGTAATGTTGTTAATTCTTCTTGAGCAATTTTCTTTGCCATAATATTAAATTTTATTTGATTAAATTATTTGGACTTTCCTTTTTCCCACGTACGTCCAACGAAATACGCTCCATAACATGTTACTAATAATGTCTGGAATATTGGGATATATTCTTTTGCCATTGTGAATCCTCCAACGTTACCGTCAAAGAAAGCCATAATAACAAATATTACTGTTAAAAATATTATCACCATTGGTCTAATGTTTTTTGAAAGAAATGAATCTGATTTCATATCCCCAGCCCAACGTGATGTGACTTGTTTTTGAGCTTCGCTATCTGCTTTTTCAAGGATAGCTTGCATACTTTGTTTTAGTTGTTCTTTTTCTCCTTTCGAAGTTACTAGGTTATCAACTACGTTACCAAGTTCTTTAATTAATCCTCCACCTAGAAGATCTAATAGTTTACTCATTATAAGCTCGTTGTTTCAAGTTCTTCATCACTAGAGTCTTGGCTAGCGTGATCATTCTTATTAGTACCTGTTGTTACTTTTTTCCCGTCTTTATCGGTTTTGTTAAAACCTTTACCTCTTAGGAAGTTACCAAACTTAGTACCTGACGAATTTTTCTTATGCTCTACAACAGATGGAGGAGTGTCCTCAACACCGCTTGTAGTTACACCATTTTCAGCAGCT
>TARA_B110001450_G_scaffold7400_1_pt1 | contig 12378 bp, 17 predicted proteins | sample TARA_B110001450 | Tara Oceans TARA_B110001450 (sample SAMEA4396538) | marine metagenome | biome: Polar Biome; feature: [SRF] surface water layer (ENVO:00010504); material: water (ENVO:00002006), including particulate matter (ENVO:01000060) such as... | depth 5 m | reverse complement strand
CAAAGAATATTTTTAGATGTTAGGGAAGATAGAGGAGAACCTTCAGGACTATTTGTAAGAAGTGATTTAAGAGATACTATTGAGGAGTTAGAAAGGGAGACTAAAAATGAAGTTATAGGAATCGTTTATGATGGTACTTATACTATAGAATTAATAACAAAACAGAAAAAATAATGGAGGGAATTAAATATGACTTTGAAATCGTTAGCATAGGAGATGGTTTTTTATTTGGGATGACTTATTATAGTAAAGATGATGTTATGGATGAAGATTGGGCTGAATTGAATCTTTATTTAGGAATTATGAAATTAAAATGGAGATGGTTTTAAAGATTATCAATTGGATTAATTATAAGTGGATCAAATATAAACGTAAAAGTGTTTGGGATTTATGAAGGATAAGGTGTTAAATTATATAAAAGATGTTTTAGAAGTACCAAGAGACGAATATAATGGTATGCCTACTTGTCCTTTTGCTAAACAAGAACGTGAAAATGATAATATTTATCTAGATACTTTATCAGAATCAAATGATTTTATAGTTTGTGTTAATAAGTTTATAGAATCTGGTAAAAATTCTGCTGTTTTTATTCAAGATAGTGAATTACTATCTAGAGATACTAAGAGATATCAGAAATTTCTTAATAATATATTAAAAGCATTAGATTTAAGTAATTGGAAGGCATTATGTATAAATCCTAATGATAAACTAGAAGTAGACGGTTTTAATGCTAGATCATTAGCTCCTTGTTTTATGATTTTAATAAATGACAAGAAGGACATATATTACGCTCATAAAAGTATGCAGAATACAAAGTATTATGATAAGATGGATAGTAAATATAAAAAATATTTAGGAATATGATACCAACTAAACCAACACATAGAAAACGAACACCATTTTATTGGTGGAGGCGATTTAGAATTCATAAGTCATTACCTTATAAAGCAACATTACTTGATAAGATTAGAAATGGTGATTTTGAATACCCAGAATATTTTCAACAAGCTGAGTGGGAATTAGCTTGGATGCATGATGAACAAAAAGAATTTTTAAGTAATTATCATGGTGATAATCATATGAACGATTATCTTTATTTAGACATCGAAAAACGCGCGAGAAAGCGCTATAATAAACTGTATGAAGATGGTATGAAAACAGAGCATGATAGAATGGATGATTTAAAACTAAAATTAAAAAAACAATTTAAAATTAGTAAGGATAAGATTGAAAGTATTATGGAGGAATTTGGGGGCACAACTGAAGATTTATATTTTCATATAGCAGATTCAGTAGGTATAAATGTTGATACTTTAAACAAATTAAAAAGTTGGAAGATAAGATAGCCATTAAAATACATACTTTTGCTTTGGGAGATAGTATTTGTGCTATTCCTACTATAAATAAGTTATCTAAAATTTATGACAGACCAATTACTGTATTTAATGATTGGTCTCATTTATTAATAGGTCATCCTAATGTATCAGAGTGTAAAAATTATGGAGATAGTACTGATGGTTATTTAGTTCATGAAACTTTTCACAAAGATCTTACCAATAATATTGAAAAAAAACACAATGCTATAGATATAAGACAATTCCATGCTTGGGATCTTGGTATATCTTTAACGGGTGATGAAATGGATTGTGATTTATATTGTGAGAAAGAATATACAATTGAATCTGATAATTATATTATTATTCATCCATCAAAAACATGGGATTCTAGAACATGGGATGGTGATAAATGGCAAAATTTAACTGATCAAATTATTGATCTTGGTTTGGATGTTGTTATTGTTGGAAACGATATAGGTCAAAAAGAATGGAATAGTGATGGTGGTGGATTTATACCTAAAAATGTGTTTGATATTAAAGGAGGATTAAATTTAGTTAATAAAACTACAATACCAGAGTTAAGATGGTTAATGAATAAAGCTTTTTGTGTTATTACTATGGATAGTGGTATTTTACACGTAGCTGGAACCACAGATTGTAATATAATACAATTAGGTAGTTCGTTAAATCATAAATTAAGAGCACCTTGGAGAAATGGAAGCCAAGATTATAAATATCAATATATTAGTGGTAGTTGTACTATAGCTTGTGGTAGTAATTTAAAATATGGGTTAAAAGAACATAATGATATACATGGAATACCCCCTCTAACAGACTGTAGAGAGGGTTTTGATGAATTTTTATGTCATTCTAGTGTTAATGATGTAATTGGTAATATTATAAAAATAGATGGATTTAGTAATATAGATAAAAATATTATGTTAGATAAAAATAAAGTTAAAATAACATATACAGGTTCTCCTAAAGTTTTTATTAAAGGTAATAAAAATAATGAATATTTTATTGAGTTTATTGATGATTCTACTAAAAAGGTAATACATTCTGACACTATTAAAAATAATATGTGGACTGCTTGTAGTAGACAATGGTTTACTAATTGGGTTATTAAAATAAATGGTAAAATTATTGATAGATTTAATTTAGAAGGTAAAAAAGTAAGAATAATTCAAGATTCTAAAGCAATGGGTGATACTATAGCTTGGACTCCTTATGCTGTTGAATTTGCAAATAAATATAAGTGTAAAGTTATTTTAACTACTCATCATAATGAGTGGTTTGAAAATATGCCTATTTATAAAGATATAGAATTTGTTGGATTTAATTATAAAGAAGAAGTTTATGCTGAGTATCATATAGGGTGGTATAAAGATTATGAGAATAATAATTGGAATAGTCCAGAACGTAACCCAAATCCCGTTAATATAATCCCACTACAACAAGCAGCAACTGATATTTTAGGGTTAAAATTTAATGAGTTGGATTATGGAATTGATATGGGGGATAATAAAAGACCAATTAAAAATAAATATGTAGTATTTGGACCTCAAGCAACAGCTGGATGTAAAGAATGGAATATTAATAAATGGGAGGAATTATCTATAAAATTTATTGAAAAAGGTTATAAAGTTGTTGTATGTAGCCTTCATTCATATAATATACCTAATACTATTGAATGTAATGGATCTTTAGAAGATACTGCTACACATTTAAAGCATGCTGATATATTTATCGGTTTAGGATCTGGATTATCATGGTTAAATTGGGCTTTAGGAAAACATACTTATATGATTAATGGATTTGCTAAAGAAGGACATGAGTTTACTAGTAAATTAACTAAAATTACTAATGATTTATGTATCAAATGTTGGAATGATCCGGTTCATGTATTTGATCCTGGTGATTGGAATTGGTGTCCAGTTTATAAAGGTACTAAATTACAACATATTTGTCAACAATCAATAACAGTAGATCAAGTATTAAAAAGTATAAAATGGAAAGAGTAGTTATACAATGTAGTAACGCTTTAGGAGATACTATAGGTGTTATGCCTTATATAGACAAATATAGAATAGATAATGGTTGTAATTTATCTGTAAAAATTAATCCTAGATTTAAATTTATGTTTGAGAAATCATACCCTAATTTAAATTATGTAGATCATATTAATGATTTTGATAAAGTATTAAATCCAAACTATAATTTTTATCAAAAACTCCAAGCTGGTATGGCTGAAGTATTAGGATATCAAAATGCTGAGTGGATTAAACCAATATTAAATGTTGAACCCAAAGAAAGACCAATTAAATCAAAATATGTAGTAATTAATATACATTCTACTATGCAAATGAAATATTGGAATCATCCTAATGGAAAAAGAGTTAGAGGAGAATCACCTTATTGGAATGAGTTATGTCGTATGTTACGTAAAAGTGGCTTAACACCTGTTGTAGTTGAACAGTGGGAATCATTTGGTAAAGAACCTTATTATAATGGAATGCCTAAAAAAGCAGTAAAGAAATTTGAAGTCAATTTAGAAGATACTGTTAATTATATTCAACATGCTGAATTTTGTATTGGATTATCATCTGGATTAATGTGGTTAGCTCATGGTTTAGGGAAAAAAGTAGCAATGATTGCAAATTTTACTGATGAAAATCATGAAATTGATATTAATGAAGATAGTTATAAACGAATTATTAATAAATCAGTATGCCATGGTTGTTTTAACAACCCAAAATATGATGTAGGTGAAATAATTAAGAAAAAAGAAAGGGACAATTGGGAATTTTGTCCTGAACATGAAGATACAAGTAGAGCATATGAATGTCATACAAGTATTACACCAGAACAAGTGTTTAATGAAATTAAAGAATGGATAATATGAAAATAGAAGTATCAAATGGAGAAATATTAGATAAAGTATCAATTTTAGAATTAAAAATCAAAAATATTGATAATAAAGATAAATTAATTAATATAGAAAAAGAATTTTATGAATTAAGTCCTTTAACGGAGAAATTATTTGATATTTATGGCAGTGAATTACAGGTAAAGTATCTCGAATTAGCTAATATTAATAATAAATTATGGATTATAGAGGATAATATTAGAGAATGTGAGAAAAATAAAAATTTTGGAGAATATTTTGTTAAATTGGCAAGAGATGTGTATATTACCAACGATAAACGTTGTGATGTTAAAAAAGAGATTAATATATTAACTGAATCTGGATTAATAGAAGAAAAATCATATCAAAAGTATGACTAAATTAAAGAAAATAGAATTAACATTACAGGAATGGTGGGATGCACTTAAGACACCTACACCTATTAAGAATAAAAAGAAATATAATCGTAAAACAAAACATAAAAACAAAAACAATGAATAAATTATTATACTTTTCAGCTGTATGGTGTGGGCCTTGTAAAGCATTGGGACCAACTATTGATACACTAGCAGGTCAAGGTTTACCTGTACAGAAAATTAATGTAGATAATGATCAAACATTATCTGCTCAATATAGTGTTAGGAATGTTCCTACACTAATTAAAGTAGATGGGAATGGTAATGCATTAGGTAGATTAACTGGCAACCAGACAGCACCTGCTATAATGACTTGGTGGAATGGTAACTAAATGGTTGAAAGGGATAGTCAGAGATAGACGACTATCACCATTAGAAAGGTTAGCAACACGAGTAGGTTATATGGGTACAGGATTTTTAATTTGTGGTCAATGGACACTTGAACCTGTATTATTTATTGTAGGATTTATATGTGTAATCATTCAAGTTGGTGTTAGACGACAGTGGAATCTCGTTGCATTACAATTAAATGGTTTGGTAGCATGGACAATGCATTTTATTAATCAATTAAATAATATACAATGAAAGTATTATTTTTAGCACCTCATTTATCTACAGGTGGAATGCCTCAATTTTTATTAAAACGTATAGAAGCAATAAAACAATGTACTAGTGACATTGAAATATTTGTTTATGAGTGGGAACAAACTAGTATTTATTATACTGTTCAAAGAGATAGGATTGAAGAATTAGTGGGTGATAATTTTTATAGTTGTGGGTATATTAGAGATGGTAATAGTGACGGTTGGGCTAGAAAACAAAATGGTTTGATTGATTATTGTTATAAAAACAAAATTAATGTTATTCATGTTGAAGATGTAGCTGAATATTTTGTAAACAAAGATTATAATTCTAATAAAAATTTATTAGATGATTTGTTTGATAAAAAACATCCTTGGAAAATAGTTGAAACTCCTCACGATCATACTTTATGGATTGGTACTAATAAACAAAAAGAACCTGATGGTTATGCTTTTGTTATTAATCATAATCATGATCATAATGCAAAAGCAAGTACTATAATTGAATATCCTATAGATCACTCTATCATTCACCCTAAAAGTCGTGAGGAATTATTAGATAATGCTGGTTGGAGAACCACAGGTGAATATCATATACTAAATGTAGGTCTTTGGCAGCCTGATAAAAACCAAAAATATGCTCTTAGATTAGCTAGGAAATTTTGGGAAAAATATAGATGGACTTATATATTTCATTTTGTAGGTAATCAAGCGCCTAATTTTAAAAATTATTGGGAACCTTTAATGAAAGATTTACCACCAAATGTTTTAATACATGGTGAAAAACATGGTCATGAAGTAAGTGAATTTTATAAAATGTCTGATGTTTTATTATTTCCTTCAATTGATGAATGTAATCCTATTGTATTAAAGGAAGGTATATCAAATAATATAAAGATTTTAGCTTATAATCAAAAACATTATGGTGATATTTATACTAATTATATTGAAACCTTAAGTGGTGGTGTTAATGAAGATTTTGATTTATTACTAGATACAATCCATTCACCTATAAAATATCAAAATGATATGACTCATAGTGGATTAAATTTATACCAATTTGCAGATGCTCATAGAGAATTTTACAAACATTTAAATGGGAAATAAAAATTTAGTTATAATATTTAGTCATTGTGATGATGATAATAAAAGAAAGATATTAGAGGATAATATACAAGTTATTAAAGATAATGGTTTTGATATATTATTAGTTTCTCATATACCTATTTATCATAAAGTAGTACAAAAAGTTGATTATTTTGTTTATGATAAAAGTAATCCTTTATTATTTTGGCCTGAAAGAGGTATGTGTCATTGGAAGACTGTTTATTTAAAAGAAGAAGCCTATAGAATGGACACAATATTCCCAGATACTGGGTGGACTGTATTTAACCAAATGTTAATATCGGGTAATTTAGGTTTGTCTTTAGATTATAGTCATTATACTTTTGTTAATTATGATATTAGATTTACTCCATCTATATTAGATGCAATGAGGGATCCTGAAGATTGTTATGCTAGTAGAGTTGTTGTAACCAATGATTGGAATGGTGAAGGTGAAGAAACCAGAAAAACATTCTTCCCAGGATTAGTATTTAATATCTTAAGTAAAGATAATTTAAGTAAATTAATTCCTTTAATATCAAAAGAAAATTACATTAATGGTTATGGTGGTGATGATATTGAGTTTGATGGTATTGATGATTTTTCACATAACGAAATTAGAAGAAGTAAATATCATGATGTTGAAAACTATTATTATAATCTTATTAGTAACTTTCCATTTAAAATCCATCCTGAGTTAGTTGAAGAAAAATGTGGTTTTAAACCTGTTGGTGAAAGGGGAATAGAACCATTTAATTTTAATACTCATACTCAAGCATTTAAGATTAATATTGATGAAAACACTAATAATTTTATCATATATGATGTTGATGGTCATATTAATTTTAATATTAATGGTGAAACTATTAATATTCATGATAATTATTTTATTGATAGTGAAAAAATAGGAGGCATTACATCTTTAGGGTTTTATGATTTACAAAATGAATTAATTGATTTATTACTTAAAGTTGAAGGTTTAAAAAAATCAGCAGTAACTAGAACTATAAGAAAAAAATGATAGGTGAAAAAATATTTATAACTGGGGGAGCTGGGTATTTAGGTTCTCATTTAGTTAATCGTTATTATAATAATAATGATATTACAGTTTATTCAAGAGATGAAGCAAAACATTATTACTTAAAAAAAAGATTTCCTAATATTAAATGTATTATTGGGGATATTCGTAATTTTGATTTATTAAAACGTGCATCTGCTAAACATACTATAGGTATATTTGCAGCATCCCTAAAACAAATAGGAGCTGTTGATCAAAATGTTGAAGAAAGTGTTAGAGTATTAATTGATGGTTCTATTAATTCTAGAAGAGCAGCTGAGGAAAATAGAATGAAGGCAGCTTGTTTTATATCTTCAGATAAGTCTAGAGCAGCTACTACATTATATGGTTCTATGAAATTTATAGCTGGTGAATCATTTATTGTAAATGCTGAAAAGTCATTTGTTAGATTGTCATCAGCCATTTATGGTAATGTTTTAAATTCAACAGGTAGTATAATACCTTTAATATGGGATGCTATAAATAAAAATTATCCTCTTACATTATATTCAGATAAAATGACTCGTTTTATGATTGATATTGAAGATGCTATGAATTTAATAGAGATAGGTTTAAATGTTAGTGGTTATAATGTTGTACCTAATTTAAAATCGTTTTTAGTAAAAGATTTGTTTGACATATTTGCTAGTGAATTTGGATTAAAATATAATATAGGTGAACCTAGAATATCGGAAAAATTACATGAAATAATGATTGCGGAGGAAGAAATATCTAGAACTTATTATGATAAAACAGATGATGTTTATTATATGCATTATAAAAATATGGCTATAGATAGTGTTAAGGTGTTACATAATGAGGCAAATATAGTTAACAATAAATTTAGTAGTGATGATGTTTTAGTATCTAAAGATATTTTAAAACAAATATTAAAAAAATATAATTATTTTAAACAATGAAAAAATTAGTTATATCACCTCATATTGATGATGAGATTTTAGGTTGTGGAGGTATTTTAGATAAAGATACTTTTGTAGTTTACTGTGGTTTTGATGAAACACACATTAAAGGAGAATGGGTAAGAGAAAGACCAGACACAAATACAAGATTAAAAGAATTAAATAAAGTACAATCATTATTAAAATTTAAATATGAGATACTTTTTAATAAAGTAAATCATTATGTAGAACAAGATTTAATTAGTTCTTTTGAAAAAGCAATTAATGAAATTAAGCCAGAACAAATTTATATTCCAAACCCATCATATAATCAAGACCACAAAACTGTTTATGATGCTGCTATGGTTGCTTTAAGACCTCATGATTTAAATCATTTTGTAAGTAAAGTATTAATTTATGAACAACCACAAGTATATCTTTGGAATAATACATCTAGGGAATTTAAACCTAATTATTTTGTTCCTATTGATATTAATAAAAAAATTAAGGCATATAAATTAATGGCTACACAAGTAAGAACATTTAGAAGTCCTGAAATGTTAAGAGCATTAGCGTTGTTAAGAGGTGGTCAATGTAATTTTAAATATGCTGAGGGGTTTGAAATAATAAGATGGATTGATTAATGGTTTATATTTGTGCATATAGAGATTGGGGTATAGAAATACATAATAGGATTAGTTGTGGTGCGATTTTAATTAGTAGTAAAGATGAATTTGAAGATTTGAGTTATTCATTTGATGAAAATGATACTATATTTTTTCTAGGTTGGAGTTGGTTTGTTGATGATAAAATAATAAATAAATGTAATTGTATTTGTTTACACCCTAGCCCTTTACCTAAATATAGAGGGGGTAGCCCAATACAAAATCAGATAATAAATGAAGAAATAATAAGCGCTGTAACATTTTTTAGAATGAATAATAAATTAGATGGTGGGGATATTTTATTTCAAGAAGAATTATTATTAGATAGGGATTTAGATGATATATTTAATATGATTGTTAAGTTGGGGATACTAGGAATTCGTCATATATTAGATAATAATCCTGAAGGTGTAAAACAGAATGAAGATGAAGCTACCTTTTATAATAGAATAACACCTGATAAAAGTGAAATAACACTTGATGAAATTAAAAATAAACCAGCAAGGTATTTACATAATAAAATACGAATGTTAAATGATCCTTATCCAAATGCTTATATTGTTTGTGAAGATGGTAGTAAATTATACTTAACTAAATCTTATTATAATGACTAATATATTAATTTTAGGACATAAAGGTATGTTAGGTCATATGGTTTATAAAGTACTAAGTGATAGTTACGAAATAAAAACTATAAATGAACGATTTCCAAACTGGAATAAAGAATTGTTTGATGGTATTGATTTAATTATTAATTGTATTGGAGCTATTCCTCAAAAAACAGAAGAGTTTGATATAAATTGGCAAATACCCCTTTGGTTAGATAAAAATACTGATTGTAATATTATACATCCTGCAACTGATTGTGAAATTGATGACAGTAGTTATGGTATTAGTAAAAAACAAGCAAGTAATTATATAAAAGATCATTGTAAAACAACTAAAATAATACAAACATCAATAATAGGCCCTGAATTAAATTCAAATTATAGTTTATTAGAATGGTTTTTATCACAAAGAGGAGAAGTAAATGGTTATACTGAAGCTATATGGAATGGAGTTACTACATTAGAGTGGGCTAAACAATGTAAAGTTGTTATTGATAATTGGGATTCCACACCTATTTTAACTATATTATATAGTAATAAGGTTTCTAAATTTAATTTATTAGTAATAATACAACAACTATATAATAAAAAGGATGTAATTATAATGCCTAAAAAATTAGGTAAAGACAAATCATTATCAGGTAATATTAAAACAAAAAATATTGAAGATCAATTAATAGAATTAATAAATTATGAAAAAAATTAAACAAAAATTTAGTTGGGATGGTGTTACTGATGATTTTACTGGTGATACTGGGGTGATAAGAGATGAATTTCTAGCAAATGAAATATTTACACTAGATTGTTATGAACACATTTACCCTGTAAAAGAAGGTGATATAGTATTAGATTTAGGTGCAAGTATAGGTCCTTTTACTTGGAAAGTTATGGATAGAGCTTTAAAAGTGTATGCAGTCGAACCAATGATTGATTTAATACCAACTATTAAAAAGAATACAGATGGGTTTCCTGTTACTATTATAAATGAAGTTTTAAGTCCTAATAATGGTGAAGTTGAATTTAATGATGGGTGTATTAACACATTTGAACCTAAAATGGTAAAAACAGTTGATTTTAAAACATTACTAAAAGAAAATAATATTGATAAAATTGATTACATAAAAACTGATTGTGAAGGTGGTGAATATGATTTAATTAATAATGTAAATTTACCATGGATTAAAGAAAATGTTAGAAATATAGTTGGTGAATGGCATTTAGCCGTAGGAAATGAAGATTTAAAGGCAGATTTTAGATATTTTAGAGATAAATTTCTACCCCAATTTAAAAATTTTGAAGTATATTCTATAGATAACTGTGATATAAAATGGGATCTTTATAATGAACATTTTTTAGAATATTATAGACAAATACTAATACATATAGAAGTTTAAAATATGAAAATAGGAATACAAATATTAGCTTATAATTGTGCTGACACGTTTGAAAAATTAATTAAACCTTGGGTTAAATTAAAAAGTAAATATGATATAAAGATATGGGTTGGAAGTGGTCAATTCAAACTTTATAATGAAATGGGTTGTGAAAATTTAAATGGACCTACAATACATTTATTAGATAAATTGTTACTTGAAGGTAAAATCGATTATTTATTTCAACCTCATCCTGATAATTTATTAGGTGATTTTGATACAAGAGATAAATGTATACCTTGGATGAGAGAAAATGATATAGATTTAATGGTACAAGTAGATGCTGATGAGTTTTATGAAGATCAAGCTGAAGGTTATTTAGAATGGATAATGAATCATCAAGAGTATGATTGTTATAATACTTTCCTTAAGGGTGTTACACCAGATAATAATGGATATCATGATTGGGAACGTTTTTCTGCTGGGTGGATTAAAAGAAATGGTGGTATTAATCATTATTATTTTGATTGTCATTGGAGTTTTGCTGGTCCTAATAACCCAAATAGAGATAAAGCTGGACAAAATTTAGAATATAGGTGGGTTAGAACAGTAGCTGTACCTAAAGATATTTGTAATCCAATACATTATAGTTGGAATAATGATTTAGCAACGACTGGGCCTTCACATATAAAAGATAAAATTAAATACCAACAAATATTATATGGTGGAGAAAATTTTTGTGAGTTTAAGTGGGACGAGAATGAAAATAAATTAATTAGAAAAAGTGGTACTGATAACATAGACATATTTTACTAATGAAAAAAGATTTAATTGTTTTTATAGCACATATAGATGATTTTGAATGTTCTTGTTATGGTTATGTATTTAAACACCATAAAGAATATAATAAGATTAAAATAGTGACTGCTACTACTTGGGATAAAAAATTACCAATATGGGAAGATAACTTATTATTATTCCCAAAAGATATACTTGATAAGATTTATAATATTAATTTAGGATTTTCTCAAAGGCAATTACATACTAAATTTGATGATTTAAAAGATAGATTTTATAAGTTAATGGATTTTAATAGTAGATTTGACATTTTAACTCATGATGAAAATGATTGTCATACTGATCATACAGCATTATTTACTATAGCTAAAGGAATGTATAAATATTGCAACAGATTTACTACAATATATTCACCTTCATCAGCACATTTTAATCCTAATTATTTTATAGGTTTAGATGATGATACTTATAATTTAAAAAAGATAACATTAGATAAATATGATATTCAGAATGAACAATCATATACAAAATTAGGATATTATTTACAAAGTGAAGAGCATTATAATATAGGTAGAGCTCATGTACTAGAAAATTATGTATTTGATGATTATAAACATTATGAAATATATAAA
>TARA_B110001450_G_scaffold236951_2_pt1 | contig 12378 bp, 14 predicted proteins | sample TARA_B110001450 | Tara Oceans TARA_B110001450 (sample SAMEA4396538) | marine metagenome | biome: Polar Biome; feature: [SRF] surface water layer (ENVO:00010504); material: water (ENVO:00002006), including particulate matter (ENVO:01000060) such as... | depth 5 m | reverse complement strand
CAAGAGCGACCCCTTTTGTACATCGGGCTCGGGTAGGATGTCGTCGCACTCCGTGTCACGCGTGCCATCGTGCGTGTCATGGTGCGCAAGTCCGTGTCACGGACCGTGTCACGCGCGACAGTGGTACCACAACCCGTCGAAGACTATTTTAACCGGACCTCAAAACCACCGTGGCCTCTACCGGCAAATGGTCGGACGCAAACGGGACGTCTTTGTTTTCGGCAAACTCCGTCGGTATTCTCTGTTCCGTAACATTCTCCGCAAGAATGTAGTCGCCCGCTTCCGTCATGGATGGATAATTCCTTGGATTCAATTCTTGGTCTTCCTTGTGCCAGCAACATGTTATGAGCTCTGCGCGTATCTGCGCCTGATTCAGTCCCTGAGATACCTCAAATGGACCAAAGCTCAGTGGAGCATCAGAACTGATAAAAACTCCATGATCGTTGAAATCGCCCATCAATATCACATCGTGTACAGAGATGTCAGGAACGTTCTTGGACAGTACCGTCGTGAAGGAGTCATACTGTGCGGTGCTGCTCATATGAGGAGCTGAAAGAGTCATTAAAAGAAGTCTCCACCCGTCCTTTTCAACCACTACCTGGAGACATGGTCTACCCGACTCGGTCGCAAACGTCCGGCTCCAAATGCTTTCCCCTAACACGTTCGAGTCCCAGAGAATGGAACAGTGCGCGCTCGTGTCCCATCCAGGGTCCTCGACAGAACCTCTCATCGTTCTGTTCAGAGTGGGCTGCGACCTCTGAAACATAGATTCAGCTTCCGGGAGTTCTACCTCCTGTAGAGCAAGAACATCCAATTTATCCAATTTTGAAAACGCATTCACACCGTTTTCAAAACAGTCTCGCTTCAAAACCTGACATTCGTGTACAAAATCGCGTTCGCTTCCAACTAACTTGTTCAGTTGGGTTGAAATGGAGATGTTGAATGACGCAACGTGTAATTTCAATTCTCTCAACTTTTTGGGCTGCAACACCCTGCGACATGCGGCGTTCCCTTTAACGCTGGCCGTGCCATTGGTGACGACGACGTTAGGCACCGTGCAATCATACGTTGATGTGTACTCATCACTCAAACCATACAGGCGTGTTCCCTTGTAGGTGCGGCGGTTCGGAGAGCGTCGCACGGCAGCGCGTCTCGCCTTACCCGACGACCGGCGTTTGAGCAACCGACGTGGACTCCTGGATCGACTCTTCGACCGACGCGGTGACCGAGACTTGCGTCGAGTGGGCATGTGTTACCAATGAGGTGTACCAAAAAAATTTGGTGCGGTGTCATACGGTGATTCGGAGGTTCGAGTTGGTGTTAAAACAGTCAATTTTGTGACGCACCACACGTCCGTCCCACATTTTTTGTACCACATTAATTACAAACACCATGCACCAACACTGTGGAATTCTTGGCATTGGTCGTTCCCCCGCCACGGAATGCTCGACACCGTCCGAAACTCTGTACGAGTGTGATGGTTTTCTCGGTACTCGATTTGGATCGACCCGTACCGTATGTCCCGCGTCTCCATTCGATGCGTTGATGAGTCACATGGAGACGAATAGGCTCTCGCAAAAAAAATGGGAGTACCAAGATTCCTTTTGTAAATGGACTGGGGAAGACCTAACGTCCCCGTGTGAGGACATTCCATTTTGCAAAACAATGACCGACGAGGAACGGGCGCAACATCCACACGATGCACCCCCACCGCATCCGCACGATGCCCCCAGGGAGGAGGGGGGGGGGCAATTTGCGGATGCGATGGGGGTGCATCGTGTGGCCCCCAGGCGGTGTGTTCATGTAACGCATGACCTCGTCCGAAAAATTAAGGACAGTTTTCAGGACAGTCCCCTAAGCCAATCACAAATGGACACATTCTCTCAACTCAATTCACAATTGAATACGATGAGTCGAGAGGCAATCACCGCAGAGCATTGCGCACAAATTCCATACGACTCAAAAGGGAAGTGGAACCCTCAATTACCAGGACTAGAAATAAACAGTCACGGGTCATGCCAAGTGGATACATGTAGAAGACGCGTCAAGGGAATGAGAGAAATGTGCATCGATCCCAGTCGCACACCTGCCAACTTCCAGACCCTCTTCGATGAGGTCGCTACGAATGACACTATGACAAATGTTGGTACCTCAAGTGGCGTTCCGGTATCGTCCGAACCGAAGAGACATCGACCGCCAAGTTGAATCCAACGCACTTACGGCTGGAGGCACTGCATCGAACCCGAGGAGACATGGTCCCTCCAAAAAGGTACGTTACCGACTCCTACATTTGTGTTGTGGAAACACGGGTGTGGCCGACCGCCGTTAGGAAGTACAGTACCAAAACGGTACCACGACGCGCGACCGACCGTACCACATGGAGACTACCAACGCGACAGTACCAACACGAGAGACAGTGGTACCCGTAGAAGACTGTATTCACCGGACCTGAAAACCACAGCCGTGTACTACCACACTGCGTTCCCACAATTTTTTGGTACACATGGTGATATCCGGGGAGACGTGAATTTATGGGACGTTCAACCCATTGCAAAAACGGATTTCCAATGAGTACTACCTGAGAACCACAGTGGTGTACTAGGTCTTGTGTTTAGGTGAACGACGGCTGGTACGTTTGACGTTCCGATCAGTGGAGGACGAGGTCTTGCGTTTAGGTGACCGACGGCTGGTACGTTTGACGTTCCGATCAGTGGCGGACGAGGTCGTGCGTTTAGGTGACCGACGGCTGGTACGTTTGACGTTCCGACCAGTGGAGGACGACCTTCTCGAGGTCTTGCGTTTAGAGCCTCTCTTCGGAGATCTACGCTGTCCCGCACGTGTGTTCATTGTGCCTTTGTACGTAGTTGTTGTACCACGTCCGACGTCAAAGAAGTCACCCATACCCCTTTGGTTCAGTGCATATCGCGCAGATGCAGGTGCTGACGTTGACGGTAGTGACGCAGGTGCTGACGATGACGGTAGTGACGCAGGTGCTGACGGGTACATTGCATATGATGGATTCTGCCGGAACGCTATACCGTGCGCCATCATTGCAGATGCTACGTTTTCTGGGTATTTATACCCCATAACATTCATAAAACCGTCGGGTACAGACTGGTGTAACCCTACCCATTCTGCTTGTGCGGACATACGTATAGCCTCTTCTCGAGACACGAGACTATCAGAAATGTCAAGAGTTTCCGGTTCATCCTGTAGTTGACGAGCCAACTCTTTATCGCGTTCCATTTGTTCGTGTACCAAACGCGATGCATCTACGTCCTCTTGTGAAATACAAACGCCTCCTACGTCAACTTGTCCAGGAGGACATTCACGATTCTGCCTTCGTAACGTTTGTCTTCCAGGGCGAGAACGCACGGCAGATCGTTCGTTGCGTTCGTCGTCGTCCAGATCTGTCTCTGTAGCAAGCAATTTCGCCTCTTTTGATCGTATTTGTTCGATCATATCCATTCCCGACTTCGGTTTCGTGCGTTGTGAGCTCCAAAGACATTTATCTTTGTAAAGGTCGGGATGGTCAAACAATTTGGAGAATTGACTCGGTACTTTGCAAATGGGACACTTTACGTTCCCGCGTTCCACAAGGACCCCTCCGTGAGTCCTCATTTCAGCGTGACATGTAGTACATATCACATGACCACACCTCAAGAAACCAGGCTCTACCATTTCAGAGGCACCTGAATTTTTCTCGGGCATGAAATCACTCATGCAGACTGGACAGGCAGCCTCCCAATGTAATTTGTCCGGAAGACGTCCTACTGGAGCCGATGGTGGGTTCAAAGGTAAAGTACTAACACCAAGATTTGCGGTCACCTCCCTCATTGCCTCTGCCCGTTGCATGTCGTTCTCTCCCTCACGTATCAATGCCTGAATGGTTGTATTCCTGGTTTGTGCCAAACGGGACAATGCCGCTACCGCCTCACCACCACGAGGACCTGTTATGCTCCCCACAAGTTCCTCCTCAATTGTGCGGTTGAAAAATGCTGCACGTGTGGTCCATAACTTGTGGTCTATACACTCATGCTGTCCAGATGTTTCAAATTCAGAGCCATCAAAACCTAGAATTGACACATGACGGGTGCTCTGTTTAGCACCTAACACCCCGTAGTGAAGGCTACGATACAGAGGAATTGAAATTCTGTTTGACGATGAGAAAATGAGCAGGCGACCTCGCTTGCCTCCAATGAATAAACCAGGATTGTTGTCCATCACTGGCCATGCGCGAGGTTCACCTGTGACATCGCATGCAATAGACCTAACATTTTCAGGAAGTATCACATTGGAGTCTACCACAGCAAATGGGAAAACAGTACCACCATGGTCGTCGAAACTCACAATTGCCGTGAAACGCATTGGATTCCGGTAATTATCACTACCCTCATCACGATTTCTGTCGATATGGGGATTCTCCAGCACTACATCCGACGATTCATTGTTTCCAATGTACTCCTTGACGGACATTTTTGTTGGAGTACGGTCAATACCTAACAAATGTTGTATGTATGTGCTGTACTCCTCAACATTCGAGGCGTCAATATACTTTCTTCGCAATGGAACATGAGACCCCGGGTGCTCCATAACATCATACGCCGTGTTGTCACGTTGACACTGTTCAATCAAGGAGGACACAGCTGGGTTCCCGTCTATCACCCATATCGGAGGATTTGTGGAAAGTTGGGTGGCACCGTCAAGATTGTGAGTGATTTGATCATCAAAATCAACTGGACCCGTTTCTCGTATGACGCAGTTCATACGGATTGTCTTTTACCGTGAACAAAAAAATGGTGGCGCGAGGCCTCTATTGTGATTGTACGGCGAAGGAAGTTCACATACTTCCCTCAATCGTCCACCCTGTTTAAAGTAAATTTTCCTTGTGTCGTTTACAAATAGGTGTTGGGACGGGAATGGGTGAGGTCCTGCACGTTGGAGTCGTCGCACTGGTCAACTGGAAGAAATGCAAGGTATCATATCAGACGAGGACCTGACAACTATAAAGAATGCCATAAAGGAGGCGGTGTGGTATGATTGGTCGCGCGTTTCATCCTTTAGTTAGTCGATTTCCAGTGCCTGTGGACGTGGGTCTGATGCACTCGTTCATCGCCGAGCACACCTTATTGGCCATCTCCGGGTCGGTGGTAGTTTCGTCATCAACGACACGGAAAAGGGGAACGACACCCGGGACGTAACTCGTTTTCAAACGTATTTCAATATATGGGATGCTGCACGTGACGTGACGCGTCTTTGGATTGACTATGACGGTGATTGCCATGCAATTGAGTACACAATTTTTGCTCGCATCAATGAGGGTATGTTTCACCCTTTTAATTGTTTTCACCACCGTCTGCTTGATGCCAGTATCATTGAGGTCAGAAGCATCAAAGGTAAGGCGCACACCGACCGTGTCCATTTCGACGTTAACACTCACCATTCTATCTCCATCTCCGTTCCTTTAGATTGGTACCATCGCAACGCAAACTCTGACATTGCATGACATTACGTGACCAACTATTGTGGGTGCATCGTGAACTCGATCTGCGTGTCCTCCATGTCCGTGATTTTTTTGACGGCCTGCGACACGGTACCGTCGCCTGACGTTTTTCCATTTTCTACATCTTGAATGGAACCAACTTTTTTTGACACACTAACGTACAACTCCGACAACACACGATGAGTATCGTTCGCATCTCGGCGATCGCATCCCTGGCCACGCAATTGATCATCGGTGCAGTCACATCCGTTGGTTTTTTTCTGGATGTGAAGAACACACAGGACCGCGAGGACTTGAACACGATTCTAGCCTTTGAGGTATCCTCACAGATCATCGAATTCCTTTGGTACGCTATAGTCATCGTGCGATCGCAAACGATTACCGCACGTCTCCGATACATCGATTGGGTCCTAAGTACACCGATCATGCTCATTTCACTTGCAATGTTCTTCCGACATCGCGATTCGACACCACCATCGTCCTCTGTGTTTTCCATTTTTGAATCCTTCGAAATTTACGCATGCCTGGCAGTAAATTGGATCATGCTCGCATTCGGGTTTGCCATGGAGAGTATGTGGATTCCGGACGTTGTGGGGTTGTTCGGCGGAGGACTATCCCTTGTGGGATCCTTCGCCCTCCTTGCCGTACTGTCACCAATCGATACGATGAGTCATATTCTCTTCTGGGTCACATTTGGAGTATGGGGACTTTACGGCGTCGCCGCTGCGTTCGACGACGTTACAAAGAATGTCATGTACAATGCGATCGATGTCGTATCGAAGAACTGTTTTGGACTCTTCCTATTCGTGTACGTGCTCACGCTTCAGACATCGGACTCGAATGGTGCCTCTATGTCAAACCGGTAGAAAGGTACAGGAGTGACCCCTTTTGTACATCGGGCCTCGGGTAGGATCGACTCGAGCGAGAAGGTCTGTTTGCACTTTGACCACATTCCCGATGTGGTCGGAACAGCCAAGGCGAAGACTATGTCGAAAATGATCGGTCATGGCGACATTCCTGACAATTACGTGTGCGTCGATGCGGCGATGACGACGCAGTATTTCAAGGCAATGATTCCCGAAGCAATGCAACCCACCGCAAAGGGCCTTCTTGACACACTTTCAATGCACAACCTTCGTGGACGTAATTGACCTCCGATGAACAATCGTAAATTACATCCAAACGTGCCCCCGGAGGAACGCGTCGCATTGCCTCCTGCGACGCATTGCATAGAGCAATGCATTGAACAACGCACAGAGCAACGCATTGCATACAGTACGAACCACAAACCGTCGGTGACTGTCCTACCAAGTCACGTATAATACGGGATGCGTCACGGAATTCGTAAGATTAGAATGGCGTACACTCACTTATCACACCTGAGTGATACAAATAGAAAGGGATGAGGACCATCACACTAACCGTACTTCCTTCTTTTAATGACGACTGGTTGGAGACGATGGCGACACCCGAGGAACGCACTCGTTTCCTCACGTTTGCATGTTCCCTTCCTCGCACATTTGGAACGAACGAGGATCTCGTCCGCACGGCGGTGACGCAAGCACTTGCATCATGCAGTGAATCTCGCACCTTCGAGTGTCAGTCTCGTATCACCCAGATGGAAGTTGAGAATGCGCAACTGCGCGCCAGCGTCGCCAATGCAGGACGCGACGAAGTGGATCGAATTCGCGAGGAACATCGCTTGGAGTCGAACCGGTTGCGTGATCAATATTACACATTGAGCGAGAAGAAGGTGCAGATGGAGAGTGCATTGTCGACGCGTGTAGACGAGCATGCATCGGAGGTGATTCGTCTCACACGCGAAAATGCATCTCTTCATCAATCCATCGACGAGCTGAAAACACCCGCGGGACGTGGACGCGCTGGAGAGTTTGTACTCGCGGAGATGCTTTACGACGCAGGATTTGAAGTGGAGGACACGAGCACCGGCACAAAAAAGGACGAAGGGTACATGGATCTTCTAGTGCACCCAAAGGGATTTCCAGATTTGCGCATCGCGATCGAAAGCAAAAACCGAGAAAAGATCGACCCCAAGGTGCACATTGGACACTTTGAGGAACTCGCACGAGATGGGATCACAAAGGGACTATTCGACTCTGCCGTCTTCATAAGTTTGCGTGCCACCACAAAGAAGGAGGGTGGCGTTCACCATGTGCAAATGCTAGAAGACTCCAATGGCCATGCGACAGTCCCCGTGTCGTACCTTGGAACCGAGCGTGGTCGCGATGCACCGTCGCTAACACGCGATGTAGTGCAGGCACACGTATGCATGCACGCCACGATGATGATGCGTCTTTCGGACCTTCGTCGCACGCTCACGGGCGCGTCGACGATCGACGGCGACGATTGCGCGTCGAGGCGTCAGTTTTACGACACGCTGCGCGATGATCTGTGTTGCATGCTGGACGATTTCAATGTGCAATCCAAGGCGATCAACTCAATGCAAATGTCGATGAAGTCATCACGGATTCGCATCATCAATATTTTTGTACGACTGTGTGACGCGCAGCGCGGATCGGGATCGGAAATGCGCGAACCATGTTGGATGCCAGAATTTCGCCTCGCGCGCGACAAAGTCTCATCGGGTACTACCGACGCGATGGTATGGAAAAACCTCTCTGAGCCGCAAAAAAAACGAGTCGCAGATCACCTTGGAGGACGTGAGACCTTTCTAAAGGCAGCTCGAACGGACGTGGTTTCGACGGAGGATACAATGGAATAGTTTTTTTTATTGTACCCTCACGGACCCGACGCACACGCACACGCACGCGCACGCGCAGTCACGAGACGCGGCGAATCGGATCCCATGCTGCACCCGTACCGCACTCGAAAGCGCTCACAGGGATCTTGAGAGTCGCATGGAGTGACACGTGTAGTATGCACCAAACCCATGTAGACTTGACGTGCAGAAACTTTTTCATAAACCTAATGTCAACCACAATGCCGTTAAATGTGTTGGCCGTGCTAGATGATGGAGATATTGTGGCTACGGACTATGACTCCACGTACAAACAACCATTGGAGACTATTCGTGACGACATCACCGCATCGAAGATTCACATCGACTCCGTAACGGCGACCCTTTCTCACGAACTCTCAATTCTTCAGGGACATGGATACGGAAAAAGTATTCCATGTGGTCGTTCAGCAACACAGCACACAGAACATCATGCGATTCGTTTGCAACAGGGTGAAAAGAACTTCGAAGAATGTCTTGTACTAGCACACTCACGAAACGAAGCGTTCTTTCACGACAGTCACCATTGTATCACGTATCAAAAACATAATTTTCTTAAAAAGAATATGCATACATACGCTCCACTCAGCTGGATTCAGGAGAGTCGGAGCGCCTGTTAGGCTAAATACACAACACTTGGAAGGTCGTGAGGAGGTTGGGTTGGAAAGGAATGTCAGTTTTCGAGACCGTGCATCGTTCTATGCATCGGCGGCGTAACACGATGCACCACACGGCGATCGTATCCAAACGTCTCATTCCGTCGCACTCCCATGTCACCGACCCACACGAGGTGAACCACTACTGGTCCTCCCTCATGTCGCTGTGGGGCGTGCATGGACGCACACGCACACGCACACGCACACGCACCTCCTACAGCAGTCACGAGACGCGGCGAATCCGGGGTGGGGACTTGTTTGCGAGTACCCTATCCACCCACGCAGATGCCATGGGTGGGTCTGAAATCATTTGTGTCAGCCATGTTTCTGCGCCATCCCTTGTCGGAACAAAGGATACGTCCATGTATGCCGCAGTCGCGACGATGGCACCCACGGTTGTGCGTGCGTAATTTCCGAGGAACACATTCCCTTTTCTTCCACCGAGCTTCAGTTGCACCTGATACCCTCGGAACACCGGAGTCGTCGTTTGGCGCCCCACAAACGGTCGCACGTTGACGTAACGTGGTTGATCATCCATCTCGTACTTTCCATGAATGCGCCGGGCTCGAAGGTATGGTTCCATAGCATCCAGGAGCGTTCGGGAAAGCTGTGTCTCGTGAACTTGAATGCCACTCCTAGGGTATGATGCGCGGTTCGACACGTTGGGTATGATACGAGGAACGGTAGATGTGATTGTAGTGTTGGCGCCTGAAACGACGGTGTCGATTGCGTTCGTATTCAAACAACTCACTTCGGCAAGGAGGGTAAGTGCGTCGGGAAGTCCCAAATCGCCACCATCCATTGTCACATCTTCCATACTCGTCGTTTCTGCATCGTGACATAGACGAGCATCCCCAGCCTGGCGCACCCGTTTTGCGATACCTGCGAGACGCTCCCACTTGCGACGCTTCCGTAATGAACGGTACACTGTCTGGATGGTCGTGACCGCCATACCCATGTCCATAGTCTCCGAAACGTCATGGTCCGTTTGTGGCGAACGTACGAGGTGCAGTTCCTCGTCATCGAGAGGATCGATTGTGAAAACAGTGACGAATGCAAATTTCATGAGGAAGTGCGTTCCCACGCCAGTCACGATCGTCGTGTCATTCTCGCACGGAAGCTCGACGTTTGCAGGTACCTCGTAAAGAGGAACGCAAGAATTGATCTGCAGATTCTTGAACACATTGGTCGTCACCGTGATGGGCGATGTCCCGACATCTCCATCGGGATGTGTTTCGTGAATGTACTCTGTGCCGATGAGTATGCGCCAGGACCCGGTCGGATTCTCGTGCGACTGCGGTATCCACGGCTTCGACGCAAACTCCCTTTTGCGGTACGTGACGATATCGACAAGCCTCTTATTCACCCACATGTCAAATGTCATGTCTGAACAGATTGTCGTGACGTCGGACAATTTTAGTGCACGCATGGGAGCGATCGGGCCATCATTGCAGGGGACCAGGTAGCCGTCAATGATATGACACGGTGGAAGGTCCTCATCGATGGTTACCCCCATGCGGTACGTGATCATGGCGTTGCGAACGTACACGACAGTCTGGTCCGACACACGCTCCACCAATGATGTCTCCGCCATCGTGTGCATGATGATTCCCGGGACGCGATCGTCATCCACCGTGCGCACAATCACTGGAGTTCCGACTTGGAGGCGTGGAGGGGCGGAACGAGAGCATTCCACGGTACGGAGAGTCATGAGTGTGTTGCTGTCGATGGGATATACGCGGAAGTTCTCGAGTACGACGTGCAAGTGATTCGAATGGTCGTGCACAATGGCATTCCATGTACCTTGGTTGGGGATTTGGATTGTGAGCATCACTGACGTTCTTTTTCGTTGGTACTCTTTCGGTAACAACGCCCGAATGTTAGATGGTACCAACCAAAAGAACCACCCTCTCCTTTTCACCATGTTCGAGTTCATTATGACACTGCTGTGCCTGTTCCTCTATCTCACATTCCGCCCACGCCGCAACCGAGTGATGGTGATGAACGGCATGTGGTTCGAGTACCCCACCTACGCGGACGTGCACCTCATTCGCAATTTTCGTCCACTCCTCGAATGGCAAAATAATATGCGGAATGGGCTTCTCCAACAGGGAGCGATCGTCGAAAAGGTCTCGGTTCGCGACACGTACATGTTCGGTCCTCACATTGGGTTTATGTTGATTGACGTGCTGATCTACATGGACGGCGTAAAACTTCCAGGTGCCGTTCTCCTTCGCGGAAAATCCGTGGCAGTCCTTCTGTGGTACCGTGATTGCCTTACCAATATGATCAAGGTGGTCCTAGTGCGCCAGCCACGCGTCGCTACGGGTCGTATGACATGGGAGGTGCCAGCGGGGATGGCAGATGGCAATGGAGACCTCAAGGGACAAATGTTCACCGAAATCAAGGAGGAAACCGGTCTCACACTCAACATGGCCAACCTCAAACACCATACCTTTCGTGCACCCTATACGTCCTCGGGTCTCCTTGATGAGGCACTCGAACTCTACTCGATGGAAATCTCTCCGGAGGTCATGACGGGCATTGTAGACAAACCTCGTGGCTGTCACGAAGATGGAGAGGTCATCACTAACGTCGACGCCGTCTCTCTAACAGACGCACGCGCACTCGAGGACGGTAAGCTGCGTATTCTCCTTTCCTCTATCAAGATGTGAGAGGATGGTGGAGCGGTATGCGATGAGGGTGAACCAGGTGCCAAAGGTGATGAGGAGTACAGTGGAGGGGAAGAGAGGAATGTGTCGACACCGCATCCAATAGAGATTGTGTTTCTCGTGCATCCTGTGTGAAATACTGATAGAAATGGGGAAACGTATTTTCGACGATATCCCGTCCAAAATGAAGACTGTGTACAAATTTCGCGTACAGAATGCACACTATTGATGGCATTGATGACCAAATATGGCATTCCACCCAACGGGGGTGGCACTCATGTAACTGTTTAATGTAGAGCGGGTGTTGTGCAACCTGCGTGCCACTAAAACATTGTGCGTGCCCTCACTCTACTCCGGTATGCGACAAGAGCTATGGCGGTGAATGGTAGGATTACGAGCACGGCGATACCGAGCATGGGCGGTTCGGGGGGCAGTGGTACCCCGGGAGGGAATTCTGGGGGTAGGAGTGGAGCCGGTGGCAGTAGTGGAAACGGTGGCGGTGGGGGGGTGTTTGGAGGTGGAAACGGGGGCGCGTCGAGTAATATAGTCATTTTTTCGTTCATTTCCTGTAGGGAAGTGAGGATTGCAGGAATCACCGTCAGCATCGAAGAAACTTTGTAATCGATTCGTTCGCACAGCGAGAAACACGAGGATGTCGTCGGTTGTATCAAAAAAACGGCGAGCAATGCCATACTCATGCAGAGGGACATGGTGTAGTACTCGCCGTGGGATGTCCATTTTACATCACCATTAAAACTGATTTAGAGGTGATGTATGCACATTTGCGTA
>TARA_B110001450_G_scaffold257057_1_pt1 | contig 12427 bp, 9 predicted proteins | sample TARA_B110001450 | Tara Oceans TARA_B110001450 (sample SAMEA4396538) | marine metagenome | biome: Polar Biome; feature: [SRF] surface water layer (ENVO:00010504); material: water (ENVO:00002006), including particulate matter (ENVO:01000060) such as... | depth 5 m | reverse complement strand
TTCATCTGCACCATCACCACCAATAATAACTTTTGTTTTTTTTTTGTTATTTATTTCTTTTAAGAGAGAATAGGTGGGTAAAATTGAACAATCACCAATTGGTTCATCTAGTTTTTCAATAATTTCTAAAAAATTATTATAATACTCTTCATTACTTAAATTGAATATGTTTGTTTCCCAATCCTTAAAATTTTTGATGTATTTACTTTCATCAAAAGTTTTTTCATCAAATCCTAGCGTGTATGTAGAAATTTTTTTTTCTGAAGATTCTGATATAGTTTTTGATATTAAATAAGAGTCAATTCCACCACTCAATAAAACTCCAAACCCCACATCTGAAGTTTTATATTCTTTAATCTTTTTACTAAATATGGACTGAAAATCTTCATTTTTAAAAAAATCATTATAGTCAGAACCTTCTGTCAAATCCCAAAAAATTTTCTTACTTACTTCTTTTTTTGTTAAATCATATTTTACTATCTCACCGGGGTTTACCTGAAGTATACCCTCATATATTGTGAGTGGTGAAGGTATATGTGAATATAAAAGATATTGTCCTAACGCAATTTTATTTATTTTTTTTTCTAAAGCCTCTGATAAAAAAATTGAGTCAGACTTACTGGAAAAACAAAACTTATTCTCTGCATGGAAGTAATAAAGTGGTTTTTGACCTAAATAATCTCTACTTAATATAATCTTTTCTTTTTCAATATCGTATATACAGACTGCCCACATTCCATCAAAATAGTTAAAACATTTATCACCCCAATACATATAGGAATTTACCAAAACCTCTGTATCAGACTCAGATTTAAAAGAGATATTTTTTTTAATTAAAAAATCTCTTATCTCTTTAAAATTATAAATCATACCGTTGTAAACAGTTACAAATTTATTATCTGCTGAATAAATTGGTTGACTTCCATTTTTTACATCAATTATAGAAAGTCTATTATTGCCAATGGTTATTTTTTGATTTGAATATTGATTGAATTCATCTGGTCCTCGAAATTTCTGATCTTCAGACATTTTGCCAATCAAATGTCTGTCTTGAAAGCCAGTAAATCCAAAAATTGCACACATTTAATCTTTACTTAACATGTTATTTGCAATAAAAATAGCCAATATTATGAAGGTGTTACTAATCTGCAAAGAAATGATCGCATACGAGCGTACAGCTATAATGGTCCTTGGAAGTAAATTGAAAGAAGATGGCCACGAAGTTAGAGCTGCAGTTTTGAAACAGCCAGCACCTGTTAAAAAGAAAAAGAAAAAATTTAAACTTAAATTTCTTCTTAACTCAGAAGCTTATGCCAGTGAAAGCTCAGATGAAATTTTACAAAACAAAAGTTTAGAAGATCAAGCAAACAGTAATAAAATTAAATTTCATGAAGCGCTTGAAAAAGCAAGAGAATTTAAACCTGATGTAGTTGGTTATAGCGTTATGACAGGAGAACACTATGAAGTAATAGAGTTTAATAAAATTTTGAAAAAAGAAATGAATTTTATTTCTGTAATGGGTGGTCCTCATCCAACTTTTAATAAAGAAACTATAGAAGAAGAGGGTATAGATGCAATATGCACAGGTGAAGGTGATACAGCATTTAGTGAATTTGTAACTAAGTTAGAAAATAAAGAACAATATTGGATGACGAAAAGTTTTCATGTTAAATATGAAGGTGAAATTTATAGAAATGGCTTAGGTCAATTGGTCAATGATTTAAATGACCTTCCTTTTCCTGATAGATCTGTCCTTTATGATGCAGACCCAAATTTATCAAAAGTTGGTTTAAAATCATTTATTGCTGGCAGAGGATGTCCTTATAAATGTAGTTATTGTTTTAACAAACAATATAATGAAAATTATAAAGGCTTAGGTCAAATTATTCGTGCTCGATCACCTGAAAAAGTAATTCAGGAAATTGAAGGTGTAATGCAAAATTATAATTTAGACATAGTAAACATGAATGATGATGTTTTTATGCTCAAACCCAATGGTTGGCTAAAAGAGTTTGCCAAGCTTTATAAAGAAAGAATCAATTTACCTTTTAGTTGCAATGTTAGAGCCAGCTCAGTAAAAGAAGAAGATATAAAATCTCTCGCAGAAGCTGGAATGACTCATGTATGGATGGGTGTAGAGAGTGGAGATGAAGATGCAGCTAATAGAATATTTTTACGTAATACTACAAATGACACAATCATAAAAGTTAATAACCAGTTTTTAAAATATGGAGTAAAAGTAAATACTTTTAACATAATGGGTTTACCTCTAGAAAAAGCTTTTGAAACTGATTTAAAAACGCTGGACCTTAATATAAAACTTAAGTCTAACTTTGCATCATTTGGTTTGTTGTACCCGTTTCCAGGCACAGCTATAGAAAAAATGGCAGTTGCTGATGGTTATTTTAAAGTTGATAAGGATACTATGTATTTAGAGTCTAATAAAAATAAATCAATGCTTACTTTCAGAACTGAATTAGAGGGAAGAAAAGTTGAAAACCTACAGAAGTTAGCAGGTATAGTGGTTGATTTACCATTCTTAAGACCACTAATGCCATTTGTATGCAAATTACCATTCACTAAATTTTATCATTTATTATTCTATATACATCTAGGGTATGGTCATAAAGTTAAAAGTGCTCCATTAAATTTAAGAAAATTTTTAAAAGAATTACCTGTAATGTTTGGATATTTTAAAACTTTAGTATTTAAATCATAATTTCAATTTTAGTTTCATTTAAATTTTTAGTTTAAAAAAAAATAATTGTATTTAAAAACTAAAAAATTTGAACATTGATTAGTATGATAAAATTAAGTCGTAAGTATAAAAGTAATATAATTATAATATCTGTTTTTTGTTTAATATTCATAATTGGAGCACTTTCTGTAGAAGATTATGGTGTTTCTTCTGATGAGAATGATCAACGACATAGTGGATTTATAGAATTAAACCACATAGGCAAAAAAATATTACCAGTAATTACTGAACGATTAACAGAAGGAAAAAATTATGCCAATTTTGATGATAAAAATTATACAGAAAAATATTCTGGTCAAATTTTTAATACCACAACGGGGTTTTTAGAAATAATATTAAAAATAGACAATGATTATGAAAGGTTTTTACTTAGACATTACATCTACTTTTTTACATTTTTTTTATCACTGGTAGCATTCTTTAAGTTATGTAGTCTTAGATTTCAAGACTGGAAATTATCTTTATTGGGTGTGATATTTCTATTTTTAAGTCCTAGAATTTTTGCAAATAGTTTTGTAGATCCAAAAGATATTCCATTTATGTCACTTTTAATATTTTCTGTTTTTTTTGGTTTAAAATTTTTTGAAAATTTAAATATAAAAAATGGAATAATATTTGCTTTTTTCAATGGACTTGTAATTTCAGGAGTAAGAATTTATGGATTAATTTCACCATTAATAATTTTTGCTTCAATCATACTTTATTTAATAATTTCAAAGAAGCTTCAGTTTAATAGAATAATTTCTATTTTTATCTCATTAATATTTACTGCACTATTTTCAATTTTATTTAAACCATACCTGTGGGAAGCTCCCTTAGTAAATTTTATTAATGTTATTAAATATCTGGGTGAATTTGGTGAGATTTGGCAAGTACCAAATTTATTCTTTGGAGAGATAATTTTAGCTGAAAATGTTCCCTGGTATTATTCTTTATATTGGATTTTAATTACCACACCTATCTTTTATGTTTTTTTATTTTTAATAGGTTTTTTTGGATATCTAAAAAATTTTTATATAAACTTTAAAGTAAAATTTTATGAAAAGGAATTTTACTATGATTCAATTTTTTTAGCTCTTATATTTGTACCATTGATAGGTACCATGTTATTAAAATCAGCTTCTTTTAATTCTTGGAGACATCTATTTTTTATTTATCCATACATTATTATATTTTGTGTATATGCTCTAAATTTTTTGTCAGAATATTTATTAGAGAATAAAAACCTTTTAAAAATAGTTAATTTACTTATTATATTAAGTATATTTAACTTAATTTTTTGGAATATAAAAAATCACCCTCATCAGTATGCATACTTTAATTTTTTGGCAGGAAAAAATGTTGATAAGAAATTTGACATTGATTATTGGGGTCTAAGTTATAAAGAAAGTTTAAATTATATCCTAGAAATTGATGATAGAGAAAAAATATATATAAAAACTAATAGCATTAGTAAAATGATACTTCTTATAAAGTCATTAGAAAATGAAAAAGCTGATAGAATAGTCTTTAATTTTAAGGATAAAAACCCAGATTATATTATTACAAATTATTACTTAGATAAAAAATATAAGAGTTTCAATAATGATTTTTTAAATAGAAATTATGTTATTTTTAAAGAAATTATCATTGATGGAAACACTATAAATACTGTTTTTAAAAAAAAAATTAGTAATTTTTAAAATTTTTATATAACAAATTTATTTTTCTTATATTTTTTTCCAAATTAAATTGTTTTACTGATTGTAGGGCCCTATCTCGTTTATGGTAAAGCAAACTTGAGTTTGATTGAATCTTTTTTAGTATTTTAACAATTTCGTCAGTGTTCTTTACAAAAAATCCAATATTACTATCCTTTAATGTTTTATTAATGCCTGTGGTACCTAAACTTATTATTGGTGTTTTACTGGCAAGAGATTCTATAAATGTTAATCCAAAAGATTCAATTCTTGCTAAGTTTAAGTAAAGATGAGAGTTCATATATTGTGTAATTAATTTTTTTGGTGGAAAATATTTTTCATGATTATTCTCTATATTTGGCATAGCAACAAAATATTTTTTATTCTTCAAGATGAATTTGTCATGATAAATAAAATCACTATTTTCACCAATAATTTTCCATGTAAACTTAATATTTGCATCAAGAAGTTTTTTTCCTAAAGTTGGAATTAAATCGAATCCTTTTTTATATTTTGCATATCTGCCAACAGTAATAAGTTTTAAGCATTTTTTTGAACTTTTTATCATTTTTTTTTGCATAAACTTTTTTAAGTAAATTGAATTAGATATTTTTGTAATTTTATTTTTTTTTATACCTAGTTTTAATAGATCTTCATAAATGTGATTAGATATACATTGAAAAGCATCTATTTTTTTGATTGTCTTCAAAAGGTAAGAATTGTACTTTTTGTTAATCCTAAATCCATAGTTAATTTTATTATTAATTTGAATGTCCACACCATGAAACGTTACTAAAATTTTTTTTTTAAATATTTTTAAATACTCTATAAGAATTAAACTTTTAAAATTTAAAAAGTTGAAATGATAAATTTCGTAATTTAAATCAATGAATTTAAATTCAAAAAGATGGAAAATTTTATTCAGATCTAAATTAAAAAAGTATTTAATAGCATATAGAAAACTTAGATAAAAATAGTTTAATTTAATAATATTATATAAATTATTTTTTAGTTTTATTTTTTTAAAAACAAATACATCAACCCTATTACCTTCTTCAACTAATTTATTTGCAAGATTATGAATTTCAACCTGCACACCTCCCCTAAGTGGAAAAAATGTCCCTGCAATAATAGCTATTTTCATGTTATTTGTTTTTGTAACTTGATTTTAATTTTAACATTAATTTTAATGCGAATAAACTTCTCTTGTGATTTTCAGAAAAATTATTTTTTTTCATTAAATTTAAAATCATTTTTTCTAAAGGGTTTCCATTAAACTTAAGAAAATCATTATTATTTATTTTATGCACCTTTACTTTTGATTTAGTGCTATAAAAAAAATTAAAACTAATTTTTTCAAAATGTAATTTAAAAATTAAATCTCTGCTTTTCACAAAGCTTAATTTCTTTATCTTTTTATTTTTTATATACTCGTAGATAATATAGAGGTCATGATAACAAAGCCTTTCAAATAAAGAATAATTACTGCCTGAATCTTTTTTTGTTCTAATAATCCAATTTAAATTTTTTATATTTAACTTTTTATTTTTGAACATTTCAATATCATCAACATATAAATTGACCTTATTTTTCTTGGATAATTTGTATAAATAATTAGCTTGTTTTAATGATGTTGTTAAAGGCTTTTCACAAAAAACGTTTATTTTAGATTCTAAAAAAAATTTACACAACTTATAATGTGTGGCGTTTGGTGTTAAAATAAATACCCAATCAATTTTTTTTGATAACTTTTTATAATTTATATCTTTGCCAGTAATAAATTCTATTGCGAGGTTTTTTTTTAAAACTTTTATTACTTTTTTACCCCAGTTACCCCTACCAATAATTCCAATTTTTGTTATTGTATTAGTGTTATTCATTTAAAATAATTTGTGTTAACATTAAATGTATAACTACAATTTAACACAATTCATAAAAAAATGTTAAAAATAACTATACTAATCCCTTTTTATAATGAAGAAGGTAACATTGTAAGACAACTTAAAGATATAATAGAAAATATAAGTTTAATCAAAAATTATAATTTTAATATTTTATTGGTAGATGATGGTTCTACAGATATTGGCTCGGAGAAAATTGTTCAATTGTTTTATTTGTATCCTAATATTAATTACAAATTAATTAAACATCCAAGAAACCTAGGCAAAACAAAGGCATTTGAAACAGCATTTAAAAATCTTATTACTGATTATGTGCTATTCATGGATGGTGACTACCAAGATAGCCCAAAAGAAATAAAAAAATTTGTAGAAAAAATTACAGAAGGTTTTGAAGTAATTATTGGAAACCAAAAAAAAAAATCAAATATTATAAAAAAAATAGCTGCATTAATTTATAGGTCTTTACTAAATAAGTTGCTTAAAATTAGAGTTAAAACCCACAGTCCACAATTTTATGTTATTAAATATAATTTTTTAAAAGGTATAAATTTTTATAAAAATGATCATAGATATTTAGTAATAATTGCACTTTTTAAAAAAGCTAAATTTTGTGAAATAGATGTAGAATATTTAAAAAGAAAATATGGAAATTCAAAATTTAGTAACCTCAAGATTTTTGGAGCTATATTTGATACTTATAAATTAGTTTTACGGCTTAAAGCTGGAAATTATTAAAAGAAAAGTTGGTTTTTTTAGTTATTTGATATAATTAAATATTGCTATTTAATATGACAAAAAATTACTTTGACAATAATAAAATAAAAACTTCTTTAAAGCTCTGGCTTGATAAAGAATATGAGATTATATCAAATACAGATAGTTTGAGTGAAATGTTTAAAAATGAATATTTTAAAACAATAAATCAAGTAATAGATAAAAAAAACAAAGAAAAATTTTTAAAAGATAATTTTTTTAATAAATCGACTTATATAATACATAAATTTTCTAATAATCCATGGATAACCCAAGCTGAAATTTTAAAAAACTTGGATATATCAATTGAAGAATTATATTCATTAAATCTAATTCTGAGAAATTCGGAAATATTTCAACATATAATTTTAAAAGAAGGAATTGGAAATAAGTATTGGAATTCTATTATTCCATTTGCAAAAAATGCTAATTTAGTATTAGAAAAAAAAATATCCCTGCCCAAAAGAATAGTTATTTTTCCAGGAGTTTCTTGTATGTTTTTTTGTGGTTTCTGTGGAAGAAATCAATCAGCAAAATACCCTATGAAGTCTGTTGAAAATGGTACTGAAGTTTTTAAAAAATTATTTAATGAAACAGGAAACAATACTCTTTATTCTATTGGGGGAGGATTGGAGCCCACAACCAACCCCCAATTAGGTGAAATAATAAATTCAGCAATAAGTAATAAAATTAGAATGCCGCTTATTACCAATGGATACTCTTTAACAGAAAATTATATAAAAAAAAATCCAGGCATTTGGGATCTAGATTCTTTAAGATTATCGTTATATGGAATAGATAATGAAAGTTACTATTTTATCACTAGATTAAAAAAAAGTTACACAATGGTGATGAAAAATAGCATAAATTTTCTTAAGCTTAGAAATGAAAAAAACCCAAATTTAAAATTTGGTTTAAATTTTATCGTTATACCAGAAAATATTGATCAAGTTTTAAAAATTCTAGATGTCGTAAGAGAAATTAATCAGAATGTTACAAATGGAAAAGGTGTTGACTTTATAACTTTAAGAGATGATTTTCAGGCTGTTACAGGACATAAAATAGAAAAAGAAGAGACAAAAAAATATACATTAAATACCACAATGGATGAAAAGTTGAGGGAAAAGCTTTTTAATGTTTTAAAAGATTTTAAATCTATAAGAGAAAAAGAGTTTCCAGATCTACATGTGGATTATGGATATTCAATTTTTGCAGTATCTAGAGGTGTAACAACACAAGGATTAAAAATGATAACTAGTGACAAGTTACCTGACTTTGGTTATCCACAATTATCTCTTGCAATAGATTTATATGGAGATGTGTTTTTATATAGAGAGGCAGGTTTTTTAGAAAGGTACGGTAATAAAAAATTTATTATAGGAAGGTTGGATTCAACAAACACACTTGAAGAAGTTATTAAAGAATTTTTAGATAGTGGAAATTCAATCAAATATGATAATAAAGATACTAAATTTATGGATTCATTTGATCACGTTCTTGCGTCAATAGTTAATCAAGCAAGAAAAGATAAAGAAATAAAAATTCCGTTTGACAAAGGACCAGTTCAAGCTAGATCTAATTTAACAAATCTGAACTTGGGAAACAACTGGTATACCGATCAAGTAGTTTAGCTTGATAAATGATTAAAAAAAAAATATTCTATTGGAGCCCATTTATAGATTATGTTGGCACAAAAATATCATCAAAGAACTCAATAATATCTTTATCAAAATTTGGAAAGGAAGAGTTTTCAATAACTGTATTTAATGTTGTTGGTGAATGGAATTTTTATTTAGAGCAACTAAAAAAATTGAATATTGAAGTAATAAATTTTGGAATTAATAAAAAAATTCCTTTTTTAAAAAATAAAGGTTTTTTATTTAGTAGAATTTTGTATTTAAAAATTTTTTTGCTAAGCTTTATTCCATTGCTAAAAATTTTAAGAAATAAAAAACCAGATTTTTTTGTAATATCATTGATAACTTTTGTACCATTAATTATAAATTATTTATTTAGAATTAAAACAACAGTGATTTTAAGAATATCAGGATTTCCAAAATTGACCATTGTAAGATCATTTTTTTGGAAAATGATGTTAACAAAAGTAAAGTGGATTTTTTCCCCAACAAATAATACAAGTAACTTGTTAAAAGAAAAGTTTCCAACTCATAAAAATAAAATTAAATTTATAAGAGATCCTATTTTTTCATATGAGCAATTTTTGAAAATTAAAAAAAAATATAATAGAAAGCTAAAAAGAAAAAACTTTTATTTGGCAGTTGGAAGACTGACAAAACAAAAAAATTTCAAATCATTAGTGCTTGCTGTTCAAAAATATAACATGAAGAATAAAGAAAATATGAATGTTTTAGTAATCGGAGATGGGGAAGAAAAAAAAAATTTGATCTTGCTAAGTAAAAAACTAAAAGTAGAAAAAAATATAAAATTTTTAGGATTTAGACATAATAAATTTAAATATTTCTTTAAGGCTAAAGCTTTATTATGCACTTCTCTTTGGGAGGACCCAGGATTTATTATAATTGAAGCAGGAATCTCAAATTTACCAGTTATATCAAATTCTTGCTTAAGTGGACCTGTGGAAATAATAGATGATGATAAAAATGGATATTTGTATAAATTAAATTCAGTTAATAGTTTAGTTAAAAAAATTCAACAATTTGAAGAAGATAAACCTGAAATAATCTTACAAAAAAAAATAAATATGAAAATTTATTCAAGAAAATATTCTATCTCAAAATTTTATAAAGATTTTACAAAGTATGTATAAAAAAAAAATATTATTTTCAATAATAACAGTAGTTTTAAATAATAAGAGTAAAATAGAAAAATGTATTAAAAGTGTTTTAAATCAAAATATTAAAAATTTTGAACATATTATTATAGATGGAGGTTCAACAGATGGGACGCATAAAATTTTAAAAAAATACAAGAAAAAAGTAAAGAAAATTATTATCAAAAAAGATAAAAATATGTGGGAGGCAATGAACACTGGAATTAAAAATTCTAGTGGAGATATTATTTGTATCTTGAATTCTGATGATTATTTTACAAAAAATGCTCTTAAAATAGCTAATAAATATTTTGCAAAAAAAAATTTAGATTATTTTTTTGGAGCTGTAAAAAAAAAGAAAATTTATTATCATTTTAATCCAGAATATATTGGTTATAAATTTAACTGCTATCCATCACACTCTGTTAGTTTTTTTATAAAAAAAAAAGTACATAATAAAATAGGTTTGTATGATACGAAATTAGACTATTGTTCTGATTATGATTTATTTTTTAAGCTTTTTAAAAATAAAAAATTTAAGTACAGTAATGGAAAAAGAAGTGAGCTTATTGGATATTTTAATACATCAGGATCTTCATCTCAACTTGGCTTTTACAAAACACTTTATTACGAGTTAAGAGTAAGACTAAAAAATAAGCAGAACATTTTTTTTGTTTTAATATTGGGAATTTTACAAATTTTAAATAAAATTAGAAATATTCTATTTTAAATAATTATAAATCAATTTTTCATATTTCAGGAGTTGACTTTGACAATCATATTTTTTTAAATTTAAAAAAGATGTGTTGATCATAACTTTATATTTTTTCATGCTATTAGCGTGATAGAACTTGAGAATCTCATTTGCTATTTTTTTATAATTAAAGGTCTCCACTAGTAGACCACCCTTGCCATTATCAAGTATTTCTTTTGGACCAGATTTACACCTGTATGAAATACAAAAATTTTTAAAAAGAGTAGCTTCTAAAAGTACATTCGGTAATCCCTCATATATTGACGTTAATACAAAAATATCTGTTTTTTTATAATAGCTGTATGGGTTTTTTTGGTAAGGGATAATTCTTACATACTTTGTTAAATTTTTTTTGTTAATATAATTGTTTAAATAATTTTTTTTATTTCCACTCCCTATTATTAATAATCTAATTGGAATCTTATTTTTTAAAATATTAACTGCCCTAAGTAGGTCAATCTGATTTTTTTGAAATGTTAATCTGCCAATATTAAGGATTTTAATACCAGCTTTAAATTGGTCAAAAAAAGGTAATAATTTTTTTTTTTTTGATAATTGAATAATTTTTTTTTTATTTACTGGATTATAAATTACTGTAGATTTTATATTAAATATTTCTTTTACAGTATTTTGAAATTCAAAACTATTAACAATAATTTTATCTGCTAACTTATAAAAATATTTTATTATAAAAAGTTTGTAGTCATTAATCCATTTATCAGGAGCTGAGTTTGCTCTAACAATTATTTTTTTATTTAAGATTTTTGCTATTAAAATTGCATATACATTTGCCTGAAAAGAAAAAATTACAAAATCTTGATTTTTAAAATAAAAGAAAATTAATGAAAAAATACATATTATATATTTAAACAATCTATTTTTAATATTAATTCTAATTATAGGTTTTACAATATTAACTGATTTATTTAATGTCAGGGAATTATCATAAGATAAAAAGTAAACTTTATTTTTAAATTTCTCACTTAGATGGTTAGCAATTAACTCTAAATTTTTTTCAACACCACCACCTTCGATTGAAGGATTAAAAATTAATAGTTTTTTCATTTTTTGGTTTTATACTTCAATGTTAAATTAATTATAAAAATTATGAATGAACTATATATCTAATCTTTATATCTGGGTAAAACTAAAATTATTGGTGATATAGACTTTATATATTGGTATAGATTGAAGACTCCTAAAAATTTACTAATGAAAAATTAAATAAAATTATTTAACTAATGAAATCGAAAATAAAAAAATATCTCTACAAAAAAATGTTTGAATCACAAAATAGAAAAATTATTAGTAAATCTAAATTTATTCTACCTAAAGATATATTAGATAACTATAAAGAATTACAATTTTGCAATTTTGGTAAAAAAAATAAAAAAAAAATATTTTATGTAATACAAAGAAAAATTGGAGGCGGTTTCTTTTCAAATTTATTATTTGTTCTAAATCATTTAGCATTTTCAGAAAAGTTCAATTTTATACCAGTAATAGATATGCAAAATTTTGAAGGTTTTTATAATGAAAAATATAAAATTAATAATAGTTTAAATTCATGGGAATACTATTTTGAAAAAACTAGTAATTTTTCTTTAGAAGAGGTTTATAAAAGTAGAAATGTTATTATCACTAGCAATAAAACTTTCCATAATTACAAATATAGAGCAAAAGATGAACATTTAAATTTAAAAAAAGTTTTTTCAAAATATATTAAAATAAAAAAAAATATCTTAATTGAGTTTAAAAAGATTATACAAAATTTAGATATTAATAAAAACA
>TARA_B110001450_G_scaffold69054_1_pt1 | contig 12444 bp, 10 predicted proteins | sample TARA_B110001450 | Tara Oceans TARA_B110001450 (sample SAMEA4396538) | marine metagenome | biome: Polar Biome; feature: [SRF] surface water layer (ENVO:00010504); material: water (ENVO:00002006), including particulate matter (ENVO:01000060) such as... | depth 5 m | reverse complement strand
ATAAATTGATTTACTACAATATCAGCAGCAAGATTAAATATTTTAGGATTAGTTTTCTTTAAACTAAATCTAAAAAGATGTTTAAATATAATATGTAAAGTTTCATGCTTAATTACAGCAACTCTCTCTGATGTACTAATTAATTCTTCTAAAAAAAAGCTTTCATTTACAAATAAATTTATTTTCCCATTTCTTATACCTACTGCTGCAGTGGGTATTTCATTAGTAATTTTTCTAACCACACCGCTTAAAAAATGGGCATAGAAAGGCTCTTTTAAAAGTAATTTAATTATGCACTTTGATATTTCTTGTTCTATATTTTTTTTCAAAACGGCTATTTTCTTAAACCTTTTAATAATGGTTTTATTAGCGATGAGAGATCTTCAGTATTTTTAAGGTTATGTTTGTCTAATCTTAAAAAAGATAAGTTAGAAAGTAGTGTCAAAGCTTTAATGTTTTTAAGATTATCACACCTACTAACTGTTATTGTGTTTAAGGAATTAATTTCACCTAAGGAGTCAATATTTTCTAGCGATGAATTATCATTTAAATTAATGTTTTTGAGTTTCGGGACTTTAGTAAGACCATTGGTTGTGACCAATCCACAATTATTAATTTGTAAACCAGACAAATTATTAAAGCCAGAAATAAAGCTAAGGTCTTTTATTTTTTTGCAATCTTTTAAACCAATTTCAGAAATCTTTGTTAACCCTTCAAAACCTGACAGATTGTTTAATTCAGGATTATCTATTAGTAATACCTTTTTAAGATTAACGAGTCTAGAAAGATTTGAAATTGTAGAAATAGAAGTGTTTTTTACAATTAACTCTTCAAGATTAGTAAACCCTGAAACCGACAAAAGAGATGTTATTTGCATTCCTTCTATTGTTATCTTTTTAAAACTTTTCTTAATATCCGTGGCAATTACACAAGAATCGGGAGCTATTGAAATTAAGCCCTGAATTGTATAATCCCTGTATTCTTTTGTTTTAGCATTTCCAAGAAATTTACTATTTGGTATTATTCTTTCATTCACGTATTGTACTCCGTGAAGCAAAAAATTAAAAATATCAACATCAGCAATAGAGTTAGCCAGCTCCAATCCTAAATCAATATTTTTATAATCATTGGACAATAGAAGCGGCTCTAATTTATCTGATATACTGTCTTTGATAGAATCTAGTTTGGTAGCTTTTTCTATTTTAAATTTTGATAAATATTCATTCACTTTTTCAAAGGAATCCATGATCAAAAATCGAGGCTTTGGTCTTACTTTGTAGCACTTTTTTAATATTAATCGATCTATTAAGTTTAAGGATGCCAAAACTTTAACGCTCCCAAGAGTTGCACAATCCGTAAAGTCACAACACTGTAGTAGAGGCCAATCAGCCAGATAATCAACATTTTTTATCATAGGGCAGCCTGAAATTTGTAATAACTGAATCCCTGAGTTTTTAAGACCTTCTACTGACTCAAGTTTAGGGCAATCTGTTATCAAGAACTCATTTAATATAGGCTCACTCCAATCTCTTTCTTTATAATATTCTCTGCAGTTAGTACTACTATATTTAGCTTGATAAAGGTTTCCATATCCTACTTTTATTACTTCTTCTGTTATATCATAAAAAGGATTTGCTTGAGAACCATTATTGTCGCCCCATTCTGTTGCCTCTTCGTCCCACTTAGAAGAATTGGTTCTAAATATTTTTTTACATTTAATTAATGGATCAAGATTTGTCAATGCCGTCTCAGAAATAGTTATAGTTCTAAGCTCCAAACAGTTTTCAATTCCTTCAAGAGTTTTTAAAGAACCTTCCTTCCTAACCTCCTGTTTTCCAGTGTCATAATTGTATCTATATTTGTTGCTTTCATGAAGAAGAATTTCTCTTAAGTTTAGAGAATTCTTTAATCCTTTAATACTATTTAATTGATTACACTGACGAGCATCCACAGCATAGAGGTTTTTGAGATTCAGTAAAGCATCTAAATTTTCAATAGTTGTTCTAGCAATTTTCACTGCTAAAAGATCAATGGAGTTTTCTAGACCACTTAGTGATTTTAAAGACGTGCTACTAAAATCAACAAACTTTATATTTTTAAGTTTTTTTAAAGCAGTTATATCAGACAAAAATTTGGAATTACTTAAATCTATAAACTCTAAATCTTTAGAGTTAACTAATCCCGAAATGTTTTCTAAGTGTAATTCAGAAAGTTTAAGGTAGTTAAGGTTTTTAAGTTTACTAATTCCATCAAGATTTGAGAAACCAAGACTTGATGTGGATAAAAACTTGAGATTTTTTAGAGAGTTTAGACCCTTAATACAAGTACCATCTTTAATTCCGCTACCTCTTATATCAATTTTTAAATTTTCAATACTTGTAGACTCTGACAAGAAATCTAATTGAGCAATATCTTCTTTTCTAGGAAGCTCTAAATGAAGTCTTTTAAGTTTTTTAAAGCTCCATTTTTCTTTATGGTTTGGAAGAGTATCACCATATTTAATTTCCAGACCCTCAATAGGTAAAGCATATATTTTTTCAAAACCTACAACCTCTTTATAACGCTCAAATTTCAAATATTTAAGATTTAAAAAATTTGATAGATAGCCTATGTAAAGCACTGATTTTTCATGAGAATATCCGCTGCTAATTTCACCTTTAAGTTTTAAAATTGTTACAGATTCTCTAATAGAATATCCTTTTGACCCTTTTGGTGCAAAATTTAATAAACCTAGAATTGAAGTTAAGAAATAATGCTGATCAGGTCCAGCCCCTTTCCAGTCATGAGTAAATGTTCCAGACCACTTATCACTATTATATTTTACATCACCTAAAAGCTCGTCAAATATAGTTGGATTATTTAGAGATCTAACCAGTTCAATTCCTGTTTCAATATTTGTAAAATTTCTAGACCTAATAAGCTTTTTTATTTTAGCTGTATTTTTCTTTTCTTCTTTTGATAAACTCATTATTTTACAAAGTTTTTAGAAGTTTTAGTGCAAGTTTTTTATCCCTTACCATTGCTTTAACATTATCATTTCCATTTTTATTTATGTCCATATAAAGACTCATCAGTAAGTCATTTGGAATCTCATCAATCAACAAAAAAGAAACTAAATTCTTAGAATGATTTTTAGAGGATTTATAGTTTTTATTCATTAAATAAATATATAATCGTGAACATATTGTTGATAGTCTATCTACTCTTTTGGTTCCAGAGTCACCTTTAGACAAAGTAATAATATCAGTTTTTACATCCTCAAATTTTTCTGAATCTAATATTTCTTCCGGATTAATTAGCGTGCTTAGCTCATCATTTATAAAATTCATAAAGGATGATGTAGTTAAATCGTCCAGGGAACTTAACGCTATTGCTTCAACTAAATTTATCTTCTTTTTTAAATCCTTTATTGTTTTAATTTGTTCAAAAAATTGTGTTAGACTTCTAGGAGTTGTTCTTTCGGCATTTACTAGCTCTGGATAAGTTAAAACAAATGCAATACCGCGTTGATCAATATTATTGTCATTTGCCCATTCAGCCCATACTTTAGGATCAAATTTCAAAGTAGTATGAAGCATTCTTGTTAACATTGCCCCATCCATTGGTGTGACTGAATAATCTCCTCCTTCTGGATTTGCGGTAGCAACAATTTGCCATTTAGAAGGGAGCTTCCATGAGGATAATTCGAAATTTTGTAACAACTGCATGCAGCCTCTTAAAATCCTATCATCAGCACGATTTATATCATCTATTAAGAGAATACCTGGACCTTCTTCTTTTGGAACCCAATTTGGAGGACTATAAACAGTGTACTCATCGCCAGAAATTTTACCATCAGGATCAATAATATTAGGCATTCCGTGTAAATCTCCCATTTCTTCAAATTGAGCAGGAGCAATATAGGCGAATTTCCATTTTTTTTCTCTAGCAAAATCCCTGATCATTTGAGTTTTACCAAGGCCATGAGTTCCCCAAACACATATTGGAGTTCCTCGTTTGTTTTCAATATTTAACTGATTGTTTCTATCGAAAATATGCAATAGAATTTCTTTAATTTCTTTACTATTTCCTTTTTTACCGTATTCTAATAATTCTTCTGCCATCTAAATTTTAAATTTGATTTCATTAATTTATGAAATAAATTTAAATTATAGATAGTTTGTGAAGTACTTTTAAAACCCACTTACTTAAATTATGGCTTCTCCACGATTAGGCTTAAGTTTATCTCTAAAAAATTTCATATCATTTTTATACACTATTAAATAAACAGTATGATGAGATTCATTTATTATAAGATTTCCAGAGTCAATATATTCAACCTTACAAGAACTTATGAATTCGTTTAAATGAATTTGATAATGCTTTGCTATATGTAAACAATCTACACCTCTAAAATCCCATATTAGTTTAATTTTTTCTTCCAATAGTTAAGGCTTTGGAATTTTAAACATACTTTCTTTATTAGCCTTAGTATACCAATCTCCACCCATTCTAGCAACTAACTCTAACTTTTCGCTATCGATATTTCCTTCCGTATCTAAGTAATCTTTATTGATATGGATTTGAATAACTTTAGCTATTATTAACTGACCTGCTCCGCCAGACTCCCCAAGAGATACAATATTGTCCACTGTGCACTCAAATGAAATGGGAGATTCTAAAACCCTTGGCGGTTTAACTTTTAATGATGGTACTTCAGTTAAGCCAGTTTCAACAAACTCATTCACCCCTTTATCATATTCACGACTAGTTTGAGACATCTGCTCGACGATCGAATAATTAACCACGTTAATTACAACCTCTTTAGTTTCTTTAGCATTTTCTAATGTGTGTTTGGTGGTATTATCTCTGACCCTTCTTGATGGTGAAAAAATTAAAATAGGAGGGTTAGAGCTAAAAACATTAAAATAACTAAAAGGGCTTAAATTTACATTTCCTTTCAAGTCAACTGTACTTGCAAAAGCTATTGGCCTAGGAGCAACTGATGATAATAGAATTTTATGAACCTCTTTGGTGTCTAATTGCAACGGGTCTAATGATTTTACATTATCCATAAATTTTAATTTAAAGAGTTTTTAATAATTTAGTTTTTACTTCTCCAAAGCCAACTCTGATGGAGCCTTTTTTACAATACCCTCTCATAGTTACCGTATCATTATCTTCAATAAACTTCCTTGAACCACCTCCGTTTAAACTTACTGGTTTGGAGCCTGCCCAAGATAACTCTAGCATTGATCCATAAGAATTTTCATCTTTTCCACTAATAGTCCCTGAAGCCATCATATCCCCAACATTAACATTGCAGCCGTTACTTGTATGATGGGCTAATTGTTGGCACATATTCCAATACATGTATTTGAAATTAGAATTACTAACCGTTGTTTCTTTTTGTTTTTCAGGCTGTATCGAAACCTCTAAGTTTATATCATAATTTTTTGCTCCGTCAAACTCTAGGTATGGCAGAACTTTAGGATCTTGTAAAGGGCCAGAAACCTTAAAAGGCTCAAGAGCTTCAAGCGTGATTACCCATGGAGAAATAGAAGACGCAAAACTTTTAGCTAAAAAAGGGCCTAATGGAACATATTCCCATTTTTGCATATCTCTAGCCGACCAATCATTAAATAATATCTTACCGAAAATAAATTTCTCTGCATCTTTTGTTGAAACAGAATCTCCTAAGCTAGATTTTTTACCTATAATAAACCCCATTTCTAATTCAAAATCTACTCTTGAGGATGCTTGAAATTGCGGATCAGTATTAGTGTTTAAAAGCACTTGCCCTTTAGGCCTGTGAATATCTTGACCGCTAAGGACAATAGAAGATGCTCTTCCGTGATACCCCACTGGCAGATGTTTCCAGTTAGGGAGAAGTGCATTCTTTGGATCTCTAAACATTGTGCCAATATTTGTAGCATGCTCAATACTTGAATAAAAATCTGTATAATCTCCGACCTTGACAGGCATATGCATTGTTACGTCTATTTGTTTAAAAAAAACAGACTCATTACTATTCAAAATAGATGAATTATCACAAAGCTCTTTTTGAATTATCTCTCTAACTTTTACGGTAATCTGTTTGCCAAGAGAAATAAAATCATTTAAATAAGTTGAGACGAACACTTCACTGTCAATATTTAATTTATCAAAAACCCCCAAAGAACTAACAGCATGTAGGTCTAAAACCATGTCACCAACTGCAATACCAATTTTCTTGTTTTTATTTATTAGAGAAAAAACTCCAAATGGTAGATTATAAATGCTAAAATCAGAATCTTTATCAATTTCAATCCAAGGTTGCATAATTTATTATTTTTTAATTAAATCTAATCCATCACAAATTAATTGATCAAGATCTTTATTTTTCTTTAGTTTAATTAGCTGTGAATATACTTCTGTTGCTAAAGTTATATCTTTATTATAAACTAGTTCATATAATTCTAATAAGATTAACCACTCATGTGGATAGTTTCTTTGAACCTCTCTAAAAACAACTTTAATCACTTTATAATCAAGTGATTTCTGCGATCTTAAATTTCTAACTTTACCGTATAACACATGTAGAGCTTTATCACTTTTGGAGTAAAGTATTTTACTTGTTTTTTTATTTGAAACAGAATAAATGTCATTAAAAGAATCTGTAGAAGCGGGTCCTGCAAAAGCAGATTTTACATTCTCACCAATAGCCATGTCGTAAACCCCCCAAGCTGGATCAAACAACACTTCTGATAAATAAGTAACTTTGCAACTTTCAAAAGAAATTAAAATTATTTTACCTTGTAAATCTCTTTTTCCAGTAATAATTTTCCCTTCAACTTTCACCCCTCCGACAAAATTAAGAACTGTTTTTTTACCTTCAATAATACCATATGTTTCTAAGTCTTTAGGAGACATGTCTTCAATGGAAATGTTTACACCCTCTAACTTGCCGATTGGGCTCCCAAAACCATCAGCATGACACTCTTTTCCATGTCCAATTAACTCTCTTCCATTAACTGATAGAGCTGAGGGTCCTTTAGTTTGAAAATATATAGGAGTCCCATTTAATTCAATGACATTTGTATATATCCCAGAAATTTCAATTCCTGTGCTTAATTCAATTGCTCCCATTTTTTTTGAAGCAATTAGTTTGGCTATTCCATTTAGCCCTCCATTTCTAAGAGACATTGTATTTGCAAATTCTTCTAACACGAAGCTAAGTCTAGAAAAATTTGGAATAACAAATAACTGCGGCTGCGTATTTGTTATATCAAAACTCACGGTAGCAGCTTTAATAGAGTAAGGGATTTTCTTTACACTTTTTTTAAGACAGGCCTGACTTTCTTCAATTGAAGACAATAGTCCAGCCCCATATATTTTAGGACTTGCAAGTACTCCAATTAATCCATATTCAACCGTCCACCAATGAAGGTTTCTGATTTTTGCCATTTCCGAAAGCTCACCCATCTGGTTTTGTAAATTATTAACGCTTTCAGTGGCTTGTTGTATGTCTATTTCTTTAGAATTAGGGTTTTCTTTTAGTATAGATAACAATCTAATTGCTTCATACATCTCATCATCTTTAGGTGAAGAAATCGCCTTGCTTCCCACCTCTCCTAATCGTCTTAAATACTCTGAATATTCAAGGTTAGCAATAATTGGAGCGTGTCCAGCGGCTTCGTGTATGATATCAGGGGCTGGTGTGTATTTTATATGATCGATTGTTCTGATTTCAGATGAAATAACTAGAACGTTATAGGATTGGAACTCCATGAATGCATTTGGAGGAATGAAACCATCTACAGCTACTGCTGCCCACCCTATGCCTTTTAGAATCCTATTCATCCCTTCCATTTCGGGGATGAAATCCTCATCAATACCAGTTTTTCCTAATCCATCTATATAGCATTCGTGAGCAATTTCTTTTAAAGAACTTACGTTTAATCTCATCACATATCTCCATACGGCTTGATTCTGCGAAGTATACTCCCCATAGGGCTGCTTGAGAATAAACTTATGTAAATACTTAGGCAGCTTTTTTGTTACACTATTGAGTTTCAATTTTTCTGATATTAAGAGAGGACACTTAATGCATAATTACAAAGTCCCTCTGTTTTGTTGTTCTCTTTCAATTGCTGAAAAAAGAGCTTTAAAATTACCTTTACCAAACGATTGAGCTCCTTTTCTTTGAATAATTTCAAAAAACATTGTGGGTCTATCTAAAACAGGTTTAGTAAAAATCTGTAATAAATACCCTTCTTCATCCCTATCAATTAGAATTCCGTGTTTTTTTAAGGTATTAATATCCTCATCTATTTCGCCAACTCTATCCAACAAGTCATCGTAATATGTTTCAGGGACATATAAAAACTCTACACCTCTATTTTTCATTTCCATAACAGTCTCAGCGATATTATCTGTTGCTAACGCAAGATGCTGTACACCCGCTCCATTATAAAAGTCTAAATATTCTTCAATTTGAGATTTTTTTATTCCGTCTGCAGGTTCATTGATAGGAAATTTTATTCTTCCATTTCCATTGCTCATTACTTTGCTCATAAGCGCAGTAAATTCAGTAGAAATATCCTTGTCATCAAATGAAATTATTTGAGCAAACCCCATGACTTCTTGATAAAATTTACACCAGATATTCATTTCATCCCAGTCTACGTTACCAACGACATGATCAATATACTTTAATCCAACATTATTTGGATTGTAGTGCGACTCCCACTTTCTATAACCTGGCAAAAACACGCCAGAGTAATTTTTTCTTTCTATAAAAAGGTGAATGGTTTCTCCATAAGTGTAAATTCCAGATTTAATTACAGTCCCATTTTCGTCTTCTTCTTTTACTGGTTCTAAATATGGTTTCGCGCCTCGCTTTACAGTCTCATTAAATGCTTTTGTTGCATCTTCAACGTGTAGTGCTATTATTTTCACGCCATCCCCATGGTTATCAATGTGTTTATTGATCTCACTACCTTTTTCTAATGAGGTTGTTAAAACTAACCTAATCTTGCCTTGCTTTAACACGTAAGAAGCTAAGTCTTTTTTTCCAGTCTCAAGACCTGCATATGCTTCCGATTGAAATCCAAATGCAGTCTTATAATAGTGAGCGCTTTGTTTTGCATTTCCTACATAAAACTCAATGTAGTCTGTCCCCATAATTGGAAGAAAATCTTGAGCATCACTAAATATTTTTTTTATTTCAAAATTGAAATTTTGTAATTCTTCTATACTTTTTGTTGACTCCATTTTTATTTTTTATTTAACCATGACGTGTGATAAGAGCCTTCCGTAATTTTAACGGCTTCTTCAGTCACCATTAAGGGGCTAAAGGTATCAACCATTACTGCGAGCTCTAAAGTTTCTTTTTTACCAATACTCTTTTCCATTGTTCCAGGATGAGGTCCATGAGGGATTCCAGCTGGATGTAATGTTATATTTCCTTTGTCAATATTATTTCTACTCATAAAGTCTCCGTCTACATAGTAGATAACCTCATCTGAATCTATATTACTGTGATTGTACGGCGCGGGCACAGATTTTGGATGATAATCATACAGTCTAGGCACAAAAGAACAAATAACAAATTTATTAGTCTCAAAAGTCTGATGTACCGGAGGTGGTTGATGAATTTTCCCTGTTATTGGTTCAAAATCATGTATTGAAAATTTATATGGGAAGTTATATCCATCCCAGCCTACAACGCTAAATGGGTGAGCAGCATAAATATACTCATGAATCATGTTTTGCTTTTTCACCTTAATCATAAAATCTCCAGTTTCATTATAGGTCTCAATTTCTGATGGCGGATGTATATCTCTTTCACAATATGGAGCACCTTCAACGTGTTGCCCAAACCAGTTTCTATACCTTTTAGGAGTGTATATAGGACTTTTTGACTCTATAATGAATAAGCGATTGTCTTCATCTTTAAATTCAATTTGATAAATTATCCCTCTTGGGATTACTAAATAATCCCCGTACTTAAAGTTTATATTTCCAAGAACTGTTCTTAGCTTTCCAGACCCTTTGTGTACAAATATTACTTCGTCAGAGTCGGTGTTTTTATAAAAATATTTTGTTAATGATTTTCTTGGTGCGGCCACTATAATTTGGCAATCAGAGTTAGTTAAAACGCATTTTCGACTCTCTAAGTAATCGTCATGAGGAACTGCTTTAAAACCGTCTAATCTTATGGATTTCATGTTTTTGGAAACAGCAATCTTAGGAGAAACATCATAGGAATTTAATATTTCCTTTACTTGAGTAGGTCTTTGTGTGTGATACATCAATGAGGACATTCCTTCAAACCCAATTGTTCCAAACAGCTCTTCGTAATAAAAATTTCCTTTATCGTCTTTAAAAACAGTGTGTCTTTTCGGAGGAATTATTCCTAATTTATGATATCTAGGCATAATAGAATATTAAATAATTATCAACAATAAAGATAGGTAATTTCAAATTATTGGAATACAAAATAATTACATTATAACTAAACATGCCCCTTTTAAGATATTGATATGATAAATTTTAATTAAAAAAAACTTATTTTTTGTTATTTATGCAATTTTTGACAAAAATCAGTGTACAGGGTTTTGCCATAACGCATGCTGTTTTTACTTAAAAACTTTTATATTTTTCTTGGAGTTTTAATTTAAAAAAAAGACTGCATATTTTTCTACAGCCTTTTTTTATTTAAAAAATATACTTCTATTTTAAGCCTTAGGATTAGCTCCATATTTATTTTCTTCTTGATCTCCTTCAGTACAAAATAGAACTATTAACCAAATTGCACCTATGAAAGGAATAAAAGCTATAAAATAGAACCATCCAGATTTTCCTACATCATGTAATCTTCTTACAGTTAATGCAAAAGAAGGTATTATGTGGGCTAGAGCTACTAAAAAAGTAATCAATCCATAGCCTATCATTTCCATTGCAAGCCCTAATAAATTGTCAAGGACTACAGCTAAAATTGATATAATATAATAAAAAAGTATAAAGTACCAATATTCCGATCTTCTTGCTCTTCCAGAAAAATTTGTGTAATTGTTTTGAATTGCATTTAAATAGTGCTTAATCATAATATAATTTTTTAAGGTTTAGATTGCTATGATACTTCAAATTATAAATTACAACACTGAATATCCGTAAATTAATGCGCACTCTTTTAAAAAATGTTTTAATTATTTGAGTTTTTGTATAAAAACTTGAAAAAGAGAACAAACAAAATTAGTATACTAGATACAATATTTGCAGCGATTATAGAAAAACTATTTATTAGTATTCCATAGCTTAACCAAAAGCATGTCCCTATCATCATTGCAATATACATTGTTGTAGAAATATCTTTAGTCTGCTTTGTCTTCCAAATCTTTACTACCTGTGGAAAAAAAGATGACGTAGTAAAAATAGCAGCAATTAAGCCAATAATCTCAATATTAATATTCATTATTCACCCATTACTGGAAACCCACGATCTCTCATTAACGCTTCTATTTTAGCATCTCTCCCTCTAAATAGTCTGTATGCTTCTGCAGGGTCTATTGAATTTCTTGGAGCAAAAAGATAATCTACTAATTTTTTAGCAACATCTTTGTCGTAAAACCCTCCTGGAGCTTCTGCAAATGCTTCAGAAGCATCAGCAGTTAATACATCAGCCCACATATACCCATAATAAGCAGTTGCATATCCTTCACCAGAGAAAACATGTCCAAAATGTGGTGTTCTATGCCTCATTGGAAGCTCTGAAGGCATTTTAAGATCAGCTAATGTTTCTCTTTCAAATTTGTCAACATCGATATTCTCAGGATCCGCTAAATGAAATTTCATATCCATTATCGCTGATGCTAAGTATTCGGTAGTTCCAAATCCTTGGTTAAAAGTGGAAGCTTTTTTAATTTTAGCCACTAATTCTTTAGGCATAGGTTGTCCAGTATCATTATGCACTAAAAATTGATTTATAACTCTATCTGTAGAAAGCCATCTTTCTAGTAGTTGAGATTGAAATTCGGTATAATCTCTAACTCCACCATTTAAAGTTGGGTATTTTACATTAGAAGAGAAAAAATGTAAAGCATGTCCGAATTCATGGAAAAAAGTGGTTGCATCATCCCACGAAACCAGTAAAGCTTCCCCAGGAGCAGGCTTTACAAAATTAGAATTATTAGATGCTAATACATTAGTTTTTCCGTCAAGAGTGGTGTGGCTCCTATAGGTTGTTGCCCAAGCGCCAGATCTTTTACCTTGTCTAGCGTATGGATCTAAATACCATAATCCGATATGCTCTCCGCTTGTTTTATCTTCAACTTCCCAAACATTTACATCTTCATGAAAAACTGGAACTGTTCCTTTTTCAAGTGCTGTAAATTTAAAATTAAATAATTCTCCTGCCACATAAAACATAGCATCTGTTAATTTATCTAGTTGTAAATATTGCTTCACTTCATCAGAATCTAA
>TARA_B110001450_G_scaffold57316_1_pt1 | contig 12452 bp, 9 predicted proteins | sample TARA_B110001450 | Tara Oceans TARA_B110001450 (sample SAMEA4396538) | marine metagenome | biome: Polar Biome; feature: [SRF] surface water layer (ENVO:00010504); material: water (ENVO:00002006), including particulate matter (ENVO:01000060) such as... | depth 5 m | reverse complement strand
AGGTTGACTGTCGCAATCGTTAAGGCCAATCGGGCGACTCGACCATCTGGCCCAGAAAGCCGCAAGAATTCGGACTTTTGATAGAGAAAACGTAGGATGACACCGACGAAAACTAAAATCGTAAGCGCGAGGAATCCCAAGTTAAAGTTTTTGGTGTAGTAGAAGGGTGCTTTGAACATTGATGTATATGGCAGGCCATCAACTACTAACCCGGTAATTTTTCCTCTAATGTTTGTTTGAAATGCAATTTTCCCAGGACCATATTTTTCGACGAACAGATGCTCTGCTACCTCAACATAACGACTTGTCTTTCGAGGCATCTGGACTAATAAGGAACTGTCGCCAGTCACAGTTACTGCGATGCCATATGACATGCTTGTCGCTTTATCGAATTTAGTAAAACTGGACCTCCAAGGCCGATAGTAACCGGCGTATTCCTCCGCTCTATCAGAAAATCCAGACGGTGCCAGTATCGGATTTTTCTCCTGCGCAAAGAATGTATCGTAGAAGGCGCTGGCAATCGCCGAACGAATCGTGCGTCCGCCATCTCCGACGAACGAGACGAAAATGGAAATTTCATTCTGTTGATCAATGACTAGGTCGGAGTGGAAGTACTGTGTATCTCCACCATGACCTAGAAGCCGTACGCCATTTTCCTCCCTCTCTACAAAACCCAAAGCCATGCCCATTAGTCGTTCGTCATGAGAAAAATTGCGGTTTAACATTTGGTCAACCGTCGTCTTTTTCAGAATTCGCCGGCCTTCATATTGACCACCGCCCAATATGGCCTGCGCAAAAATTGCCATATCTGTTCCGGTAGACGATAGAGCACCGGCAGGAGAAAAGTTGGAGAGAATCTCAAACGGTTGCTCCCAATATTCTCCACCTTTATAGCTGTACGCCATAGCCATGTTCTCGCTCAGATGATTTGGTAGTGGCTCAAGAAAAGTCGATCTACCCATTCCCAGAACATCAAATATGTTTTGTTGGATGAATTCTGGAAAACTTTGCTCTGAGATATTCGCTACGACCAACCCAGCGAGGGACGCTCCGTAGTTGGAGTAGGCTGTTTGTGTGCCGGGAGGATTGACCCTCTCAGGCTGATGCTCTCTTAGCGATTTTGCAAGATCAACAATAAGTGCTGGATCTCTGAGAATCAAATAGCCGAGCGCACCATCTTCAAAACCCGCAGTGTGGGTCATGATGTGTCGCATAGTTACTGGTTTTCCGGGAAAGCTATCAGCCAGTTGAAATGTTTTCAGATAGTCATTGATATCCGCATCAAGATCCAACAGTCCGTTTTCGACCATTTGCATTACTGCAACCCATGTGGCCAACTTCGAAACAGAGCCCGGTCTAAAAAGCGTCTTTTGCGGTTTTACGGCATTTCGGTTATTGATATTTTCATACCCATAGCCTTTGGCAAAGATAGTCTGTCCACTCTTAGTCAAAACAATAACCCCAGATGGGCTGTTGTTTATCTGCATCAGTGGCAATACCAGCCCATCGAAAAACGCCTCGGTCACCTTGGGATTGTCCAAATCCGTAACCTCAAGTGCGCCGGCAGAAGAGGCTATTAGACTGAGGAAAACTACGCAGCCACTTAGAAACACCTGAAACAGGTTCTGCGCCCTCATTCGCTGATCTGCTTGGTCGCCGTTGTTTCGCTACCGCCCTGAATCAGAGTCAGCCCTGTTATTTTGCCGCCCTCCCCTTCATCAAATGTAACGTCAACATTCAGGGCCTTTGCGAAAAACTCCGTCGAAGATTTGGGATGTAATTCAAGTGCGTCTTGCGTACCTGCCACCATAGACAACGTCGTGCCGTCATGAGTAATGATGAACTCAAAGCCTGAATCAGATTGGTAGCTTCCCGAAACGACATCGAGATCACGCTGCGACAACTGCAACGCAGGTGCATTTTCTTCTAAATAGTCTGGCCAACTATACTCGCGTGCAATTGCTCGTTCGATCTCTAGAATTATTGAGGCGCCTTCATTAGAATTAATCATAATGACGGCGCCCATGCCTGAATTCTTGTGCATGACGAAGTTCGCCACAAATCCTTCGTCCCAGCCGCCATGCGTAAATCGAACGGAATCGGACTCGGTATTGCCTTTCATGAAATAGCCCATACCATTTATGTCGTTCGTCTGCGGTGTAAGCATTCCATCGACAATTTCTTTCGATAGAAACTCTGACTCTCCTTTTGCAGCAAGCTGTATTTCGATGCCCAGTTGAGCGAGGTCTGTTGGAGTTGTCCATAATCCAGCGGCAGCCATTTCCGGGTAAACATGCCAGTTGCCGGTCACTGCTTCATACTTCCATGGATGAGCTGTAGCAGCATGTTTCAAATGGTCGTCTGACATCGGCTGTGCATATGAACTGTGCTCCAAGCCGAGGGGGCCAAAGACCAAGTCGTCCATGGTCTCTGGAAACGATTTGCCAACCACGTCCACTACCAGCTGCTGAGCAACCGTCGTACCGCCCCCGGAATAGCGAAAGCTGATACCCGGAACCATATTGACTCGAACAGCGGACGTATTCGCTGGTGGTTTGCCCCGCAAAATGTCTACAACGCTGGGGACCTCCTCTACTCTCTGGTAGCCCGGAAACCCATGCACATTCAGACCCGCAGAATGACTCAATATTTGTCGCAGCGTTACTCTAGGTCGCCAATCTCCATTGGCTGGAATTTTCCACGATTCTAGGTAGGCGTTTACGTCCTGGTCCAAATCCAATATTCCTTCCTGCACTAAACGCATGACTCCGACCGCGAATACTGGCTTACTGATTGACCCGGCCTGAAACACTGTAGTGGCGGTGACAGGATCAGATTTTCCCCATTCGCGAACGCCAAATCCTCGTGCCCACTCGATCTCATAGTTATTGACAACGGCTATGCTGACACCTGGAGTTTTGTAATGACTCATCCGTTCGGTCAAGGTCGCGCTATCATCATAATTATTTCGAAAGGCTGTTTCTGCTAGCAGGCCACCTACTATACGCTCGATCCTTTTCTCGACGTCAGCCGCGTAGGCATTGGGCATGTGCTTTGCCCCGCCAGGCTCGGTCACGGCCTGCCCATCATTCGCGCCTACATCGTTGCCGCTGCCCGCCGAACATCCGGACAACACGCCGTAAAGCGCAACCAGTGCAAACGAAGATCGTCTATTTGAAGTTCTCACCGAACGTCTCCCTTACCGCCGTGAAGCAGTTCGGTGGCAAACTCACTCCGCTGATCGGTGTTGTACTTCTTCAGAACTCTCATGACACCTTCCAAGGGTATGGCCTCCAGCTTGCCTCGCGAACTCGTTACAGTTGTCGCCTTGAGAATCGCGTTATATATAGCCTCCTCAGTGGCCTCCGCAGCAGCCGCGAACAATGGTGACATTGATCTATTGGGGAGAGACGGTGTCAAAACTGGTTCCTCACTAGATCGTACTCGTCTCACCTCAGAATGTGTAGAGAATGCGATGACATAGTCGCCCGATCCGTTGCTCGCGAATGATCCCGTGCGAGCGAGACCCATCATTACCCGCATCGCAAGACGATCAAGATTACGGGCGCTCAAGGGCGCATCCGTTGCGACAACCATCATAATTGAACCGTCCTCCTGCGGCTCGCCGACACCAATTCCTTCAAGCTGCTCCTTAAAAGAAAATTGGCCGAGCTCACGACCGACCGGCGCGCCATTCATCGAAAGAACGCCGTCATAGTTGGTCTGCACAAGAACGCCAACTGTATAGCCGCCCAACGAGTCAGGCAGAACGCGTGAGCTGGTTCCAATACCGCCCTTCCATCCAAACGCTTGAGTACCGGTGCCCGCTCCGACACTGCCCTCGTCTATAGGGCCGCTAGACGCGTTGGCCAGCGCATCAAATACATGTTCTCGATGTACGGATTCAGCCCACATGTTGTTGACTTCCCCATCGCTAGTTTCACCGACGACGGGATTTACGGTAAGTTGTTTACCCCCCTGTTGCTTGAATACCCACTCTTTGAGCGCATCTGCAGCGACCCAAACCGAATGGGTGCTGGTGAGGAGAATAGGTGTTTCAATTTCTCCGAGCTCCCGGACTTGCGTCGATCCAATGAGCTTGCCATACCCGTTACCAACATGAATCCAGCTTGGGACCGGATTCATGAAGATATTTCCTGGCCCGGGAATAATTGCGGTTACACCCGTTCGTGTATCATCTCCTTCAACTATCGTGGTATGGCCTACCTTGACACCAGCCACATCAGTAATCGCATTGAACTCACCCGTTGGAAGGATACCGACAATAAGGCCGATATCTCTAGCGCGCGGCCGATGTTCAGCGGGCGACACCATCGACTCCCGATGAAAGATTAGAACCCAGATCGCTAGCTACCGCGCAGCCAGAACTGGCGGCACCTAGCAGAGGCACCAAAGCTGTCTCGGTAGGGTGTTCAAGTAATTTCATCAAAACTGTACTCTGACACCTGCAAACCATTGACGACCAATCACGTCATAGAGGCCTGCGTTGGTCGTCAAGTGATTGAAGAAACGAAGTGGGGAGATCGGCGGCTCCTTGTCTGACAAGTTATTGACACCAAGATATAGCTGTGCACTCTCAACACCCGCAATATTCAAATTGTAATAGGCAGAAAGGTTGACATAGGTTACAGCATCGATATTATTCTGCGCGTCTGAGAGCTGCTCAGGGCCCCATGTAATGTTGTACACACCTGAGTGGATGTAACGTAACTGCGCGAAAACACCCCAGTTCTGTAAATCGTAAGTCGCATTGAAGTTGCCCTGCCATTCAGGTGCCCCCAGTCCATTTTGACCGCCATGCTCCCCAACAGTATCAATTCCCGGCCCACCACCGACCGTTGCGCCTTCCTGCTTAAGTCGGTTATTGGCTGTCAAATTAAATCCCAAAGTGCCAGGGCCAACATCAACGTTGTAATCGGCGCTAATATCCAGACCTTCGTAATCGCTGAGGCCGATATTCAATAGACCATCAGTCATCTCCACAACATTGTCCATTGCGTCAAATACGATGACATCGCAAAACACCTGAATACCGTCAAAACACCCGTCAACAGTATTCTGGAGGCTGACTGATCCGATCGCGTTATCGATCTCAATATTGTACCAATCGATGGACAGCCGAAGATCTACGCTTTCCGGTGACCAAACAAATCCTATTGTCTGCGTAATCGCCTCTTCCTGACTCAGGCTCTCGTTGCCCTGTCTAAATGCCGTAGGAGAATCGCCCCTTCCAGTAAATGGGTTGAATATGCTGCCGACCAGTTGCTCTGATTTTAGAAATGTCTCACCAATACTCGGTGCTCGGATATCCTGTGACACGCCGGCACGGAATAGTAGTGATTCGATCGGCTTGTAGACCAGCCCCCCCTTCCAACTTGTAGCTGAACCTACGGTACTGTAGTCGGCCCAACGTACCGCCGCACTAAGATCTAGGGATTGAGCGCTGGCAATAAGTGGTAAATTGAATTCAGCGAAAATCTCAGTGGCATCGTAGCTCCCTGAGAGTGGCTGGGGGTTGATGATGGCCCATTCACTATTTTCACTTCTGGCATCGACCTGTCTTTTAAGTGACTCATCTCGATATTCGGCGCCGAACGCTGCAGAGATTGGCCCGGCCCACCCCTCGGCGATGTCGCCACCAACCGTTAGCGCAAAAACCGTTTGCTCGTTTGTGGTTTTCGACCACCCAGGGGTCTGTGTAATGTAATCTATCGCCGCCTGACTTGCCGAGCCGCTTCCAAACAGATTTAGCGGTTCGCAGCCTGGCGCGCCATTGGCACCGCCCGCATTGGCGGCACAAACAGGTTGCCCTGATATAGGATCACTCACGACACTTGTCGCCGCGCGGATATTGCCTGGCAGCCAATTATTGAGATAGGCCTGATCAAACTGATTCTCCCCATATTGCACATAGCCGTCGAACCACCATTTGTCGTTTGCACCAAAATTGCCGTCAAAGCCAGCAACAATTCGCTGGTTCGTATTCTCCGAATCTGACGACACAGGGTCGAATTCTTCGAAAGTTTTGAACACAACCAAAAATGGCACAGCATTCGCTGTCATTGTTGCTTGCACATCAGCAGGTATGTAGGGATTCCCTGAATCAATGAAGTTTGCAGGAGCAAAAGCGTCCAGCAGTCCCCCCAGTGACTCGGCGCGCGAATAACTTGCTTCCGCAAAAAAGCGCACGTTTTTATTGATGTCATACCCAAACGTGCTGTAAAAATTATTTCTTTCCAGTGGCACCGACAACGCTGTCCGGTCAATCATGTGGGCACCGCTGCCTCCTTTCATTTGGTCGGTGACACCTAGTATGCCGAGTTCACGTTGTGCGGCCGTGCCATCGGGGAAAAACTCTAAGTTTCCAACCGGTCCACCAGGTAGAGTATGACCATTGGGTGAAAATATGAATTGTGTCGAATCTTGCGTGAAGCGCCAGAATGGGATCCCGTCATCAGGTCCGGTATCGGCCGGATTTGCTAGAATCCCCCAATGATCCAGAGCCCAATCCCTCGCTTTCCGCTCGGGGACACCACCTGCATCGGAAAATTCGCCTGCGATCATGAAGTGGCCACGATCATCGGCAAAGTGCTGACCAAACATTACCGAAACTCGACTGTTTTCGTTGTCGCCCTCGCTTGACTCACCGTACTGGGCTTCAACACGAGCACCTTCAAAGTCCTCATCAAAAATGAGGTTGACCACACCTGAAATGGCATCAGACCCCCACGCTGCAGAGGCACCTCCAGTAACAATATCGACGCGCTTAATTGCAACCGAAGGAATTGCATTGATATCAACGGTACCTCTCTCGTCAAATGGTACGAATCGACGGCCGTTGACCAAAACCAGATTTCTGTTTTCACCCAAGCCTCGCAGGTTCAGGCCGTTTCGCCCGTTGCCTCGCGAGCTAATCACCGTGGTAGTAGGCGTCAATGACGTTGAGAACGAAGGTATTTCATTAAGGATATCCGCAATATTTGTTGTGCCGCGAGCCTCGATATCCGAAATGTCTATGACAGTTTCCGGGGTCACAGCTTCGTAACCCGTAGTCTTCTGTATGCGAGAACTCGAGACTACAATCTCTTCAACAATATTGCTTTCCCGTTCGCCTTGTTCATTTTGCGCCAGAACTGACCCAGATGTCACGAGCCCAATAATTGTCAGCGCGCTGCCAACCGATCGTAGTCTTGAAAAATATCGCATTATGCAAATCCTCTTTGGTTAACTAGTAAGTCAAATTTATTGTAGTGTACACCTACTATACTGAGGTTCGCAACAGTAAGTTGAGTTGCGTCAAATTATGTCGAGTGAAAAAGTAGTCGATACACAAATCGTCATTATTGGCGCAGGGCCAGCGGGATTGATGTTAGCCCAATTGCCCCACCAAGCTGGCATTGAGTCTGTCGTTCTAGAACGTCGAACACGCGAGTATGTTGAGAGCAGGATCCGTGCCGGAGTTATAGGATAGGGAACGGCGGATGTTCTGGATCGTGCCAATGCGGGTAAGAGAATGCGTCAGCAAGGTCAGAGACATACGGGTTTCAGTATCGCGATCAATGACGAGGTTCGCCGAGTCGATTTAGAGAAATTTGCTGATGGGGCATCCGTTCTTGTCTATGGACAGACTGAGATCCAACGCGACCTGTTCGAAGAGTGAGCCAGAAGTGGCGGAAGAACTTTTTTCGAAACCGAGAGCATCGCTGTACACGATCCAGACTGCGTCAAACCAAGGGTGACGTTTTCAGTTGCAGGGAGGACCCGGGAAGTTCAGTGTGACTATATAGCGGGATGCGACGGCTTTCATGGCGTTTCCAGGGAATGGATACCATATGATAAACGCAGGGAAGTCGAGCGAGTCTATCCGTTTTCGTGGCTGGGGCTACTCGTCGAAGCACCACCAATTTCCGATGAACTGCTGTATGTCGCTAATGACAGTGGGTTTGCATTATACAGTATGAGATCAACAACGCGAAACAGGTACTATTTGCAGGTTCCGCTAAAAGACACGCTCGAAGAATGGCCAGATGAACGATTTTGGCAAGAATCGCGTAATCGACTACCGGAGTCTTTTAATAGCAAACTTGTGAAAGGTCCCGCGATCGAGAAAGGACTGGCCAGACTCAGGAGTTTTGTCTGTGAGCCTATGTAGTATCAACGCCTTTACTTAGCGGGTGATAGTGCTCATATCGTCCCACCCACAGGCGCGAAAGGGCTGAACCTAGCGGCATCAGATGTTCACTACCTAGCCTGTGCCCTAATTGAAGCTTACATCAGTGGAAACTCCTTACCATTGGCTGGTTACAGTACGAGGGCGTTGTCGAGGGTCTGGAAGTCGGAACAATTCTTCTGGTGGTTTACGAAAATGACGCATCAACTGTCCCATGACGGTTTTGACATAGAGATGCGAAAGGCCGAACTCGACTACTTTACGCGTTCAGACGCCGGAAAATCAGTCCTTGCAGAGAATGATGTTGGCCTAGCCTATTGATCGCGATCCAACTATTTACGTGGCTTTACGCCACAGGGCGACTATCGGCGTAGGCTTCAAGGGCATTAAGACATTCTAACAGTGTCTCGCGTTGCTCAGCAGAAAACAGCTTGTCGAGTTCCGATTCAAAATACTCAATTACGGGTGAAATCCGCTTAACCACACTCCGACCGCGCGAAGTTATTCGAATTGAAAACGCACGCCCGTCCGACGCGTTCTCCAATCGCTCAATATAGCCAATGGCATTCAAATGGCGAATTATCGGTCCAATAGTTGATCTTTCGATTCGCGCGTTTCTTGCCAGAGCAGACTGGGTAAGACCCGGCTGATCACGGATCATCAGCAGTATACTGAATTGCCCGGGTGCAATATCCACCGTAGACATAATCGATTGGAAGTGCCGAAAAACAGCAGCCGTCGAGCGGCGCAACGCCGGACCTATAAGGTTCTGCTGTGTATCTATATATTTGATTGTTCTCTCCGCGATTCGATCCAGGGCCAACTATACAGGCCTGAACCGACATTACCTAAGAAATAGCCAACTTTTATTAATCCTAGTGCACTAGTTTTGTGGTCAGATGTCCATTATTTCGAATCCTAGATTGGCAAAGCAGCATTTTGTATTGGTATAATACAAATATTAACAAACGAGTAAGAACGAATGAAAACTACTGATATCAGAATATCGGGTGCAGCTGCTCTTTTGCAAGCACTCAGCGACCATAAAATAGACCACGTTTTTTCGAATGCCGGTACTGACTTCGCACCGATCATTGAGGCAATCGTAGCGATGAATAACGATGGAGTCAGCTGTCCCCATTTCGTAACCGTACCGCACGAAACCGTCGCTGTTTCCATGGCGCACGGCCACTGTATTCAATCAGGAAAGACCAGTGCCGCAATGGTGCATACAACGGTCGGCACAGCGAACGCAGCGATGGGAGTCATCAATGCCGCAAGAGACAATATCCCGTTGCTGCTCTTGGCCGGGCGCACGCCAGTATCTCAAACAGGACAAGACGCATCGCGGACGGGGCATATTCATTGGGGACAAGAGAGCTTCGATCAGGGAGGGATGATTCGAGAATACACAAAGTGGGACTACGAATGTCGTCATGGCCAACCGATCGCAGAAGTAATTAATCGGGCGGTTCGAATCGCGAATACCGCACCTTGCGGCCCCGTATACGTTGTGTTGCCACGAGAGATACTAGCGGAACCGGCGATCAAATCGACATTCCCGCCGTTGCTTACTAGCCCACGCCCACCGTGTGCAAACCCCGACGACATCAGAGAAGTTTTAGAATTGATCCAGCGGGCAAATCGTCCTGTCATTGCGACTTCCTTCGCCGGTAGGAATGTGGAAGCAGGAAAACAACTCGCTGTATTTGCCAAGCACTATGCGATTCCTGTGGTCCAACCGTTCGCACGTTACGTCAACCTTCCGAGCACCCATGATATGCATGTGGGATACGATTCAAAACCTTGGATCGAACAGGCGGATTTGGTATTGGTTGTAGACTGCGACGTTCCATTCATTCCAAAATTTGTGGCGACAAATCCGGACACGAAAATTGTGCATATTAGTGCTGATCCGGCGTTCTCGAGAATCCCGTTTCGATCATTTCCATCAAGTATCGACATAGCTGGTGACACTGAGCAGATATTCGTTGCATTGAACTCAGCCGCTCAAACTGCCGAACTCGATACAATATCGATCGAACGTCGCAGGAAAGATGTTGCGAAGTTCCGTAAGGACAAGGAAATCGAGCGAAATGAGGTAATCCATAAATATCGAGATAATAAGTTGATCGCCCCCTCATGGCTGGCACATTGCCTCACAAAGGCAATGCCCGACAACTCGATCGTTGTCAATGAGCTTGGTGTACCGCTGGACTTTCTATCATTTTCGAACTTCGGATCACTAATTGGGACCGGAGTTGCCGGAGGACTCGGCCAAGCACTAGGGGCAGCTCTGGGAGTCAAATTGGCGAATCGCGAAAACACTGTGATCTCAGTAATTGGGAATGGTAGCTATATATTTGGTGCACCTACGGCTTACCACCATGTGGCCGATGTCGAAAACCTACCAATCCTGACGATCATTCAGAACAATTCGAGATGGCAGTCAGTTGATGAGTCAACTAGAGCCGTCTATCCCGATGGTCACGCCGCAGCGAGTGCGATTATGCCATTGGTTGGCCTGGATCCCAGTCCAGATTTCTCGTTAATTGCCAAGGCCTCGAATTCTTGGGCTGAGACGGTTACTCATTCATCCGAATTGCCCGATGCGCTGAGCGAGGCTTTGAATGTGGTCAGGAGTGGTCGCCAAGCTCTTCTAAACGTGATTACCGGGATTGCGGGACCGCGACAAGCGTAACAAGGAAGTCCGAAAGTCCTCAAAATTCGTCTATGCACGAGACCGCAACTGCAAACGTAAGCTTGTAGTTTTCAGCAGTTGTTATCAGGGCTCTCGCGACTAGAGCACGCTCATGAAAAGAATGATCAATAGGAATACCGGCGCGACGTATCGTGTAATGAATCGCCAACAGTTGAATAGCAGTCCGCCACTGCAGTGCAATTCCTCCATTGCCGATTTTTCGGGCACAACCCATCCTGCGAATACCGACATGGATGCCGCCCCGAGCAATAATAAAACGTTCGATGCTAGAAAATTCTGAACCTCGAATATCGTCTTTCCGGAAAGCACGGGAATGGAGACCAGGGGATAGAAGCTGCTCCAACGGTTAAACGAAAAGACCGTCCCCAGACCAAGAACCCAAATTAGAAGCCCGAGAATTATGGAGCATTTTTTTCGGCCGCTGTTCCAATACTCTTCAGCCCAGGAGACGAGAGGTTCGAGGGATCCGATACATGACGTTATCGCTGCCGTCACAACCAGCAAAAAGAAACACGTACCAAAGAATTGCCCACCATACATAGACCCAAATGCTAGCGGTAGTGACTTAAATATTAGCCCTGGACCGTCTGACGGCTCAAGTCCATTGGCAAATATTATCGGAAAAATCGCGAGGCCCGCCATTAGTGCTACAGTGGCATCCATCGCAACGATTGTCACCGCTGATTTCGGAATCGATACGTGTTTCGGCAAGTATGCCCCGTAGGCCATCATTCCTGCCATTGCTATACCGATTGAAAAAAATGCTTGCCCGACCGCGATCAGAATAGTCGTTACTGTCATCTTCGTGAAGTCTGGTTCGAGTAGAAATTTAAGTCCAGCAGACAGGTCCCCGATAAATGCGGAATAGATGACCATCAAAACAAGGCAAGCGAATAACGCCGGCATTAGAACGTTCACAGCAGTCTCTATTCCGTTGCGCACTCCTCGCATGACGATGAAGACAGTAAGCAGAAGCACTACAGCTTGCCAGAACGCCATGCGTGCCGGGTCGGCAAGCAAACCATCAAACAATTCGGAAGCGCCGTCGGCGGAGAGCCCGCTAAACTGGTTAGATGCAGCCAGAACAAGATAATCGATTGTCCATCCGGCGACTACGGCGTAGAAAGTCAATATTACGAATACTGTGGCTATCGCGGCTAAGCCCACCGCTCCCCAAGCCCTCGGGGCAGCAGACTCTCTTGCAACCGCAATCAAAGCGTGCAATGGCGAACCACCACCGCGCCGTCCAATCATCATTTCTGCGATCAAAAGTGGCACGCCGATGCAGAATGCCGCGAGCAAGTATACGATCAGAAAAGCTGCACCTCCATTCTCCCCGACGATGTAAGGAAAACGCCAGATATTGCCGAGCCCAACAGCAAAGCCGATAGATGCCATAAGAAATGACCGTTGCGACGTCCATAGCTGTTGCTCATCAATGATTAATTTTGCCGACACTACTTTCCTCTACGTTTATGTTGTTGCTTCGACATGGGAAACCAAAGTGGTCCGCTCAAATTTCTCATATATCATCTAATA
>TARA_B110001450_G_scaffold11308_3_pt1 | contig 12455 bp, 9 predicted proteins | sample TARA_B110001450 | Tara Oceans TARA_B110001450 (sample SAMEA4396538) | marine metagenome | biome: Polar Biome; feature: [SRF] surface water layer (ENVO:00010504); material: water (ENVO:00002006), including particulate matter (ENVO:01000060) such as... | depth 5 m | reverse complement strand
GCTATTAAACCAAAGGGAACCACACCAATCGCTGGTTCGCTTTTAAAGGCATCAGACGATTTCCCGCCTTGCGAGGATTGTCGCAACATCGTTATCTTAATAACAGATGGTGTTGAAGCATGTGATGGTGATCCGTGTGTTGTGAGTAAGCGTCTTCAACAGAAGGGTATCATACTTAAACCTTTTGTTATCGGTATTGGGCTGGACGAGGACTTTAAAAACAGCTTCGAATGTGTAGGGACGTATTTCGACGCTGCCGATGAAAATACATTTAAGAACGTTTTAGGGGTCGTCATTTCGCAAGCTTTAGACAATACAACAGCTCAAATCAACCTTTTAGATAGCCGAGGCAAGCCAACAGAAACAAACGTTCCAGTCTTACTGTACGATCATACTTCACAAAAAGTAAGAAAGAGTCTTGTGCATACCTTGAACTATAAGGGCCAGCCGGATACCATGGTCTTAGACCCATTAGTCGTCTATGACATGGTGGTTCATACCATTCCACCGGTTCGTGTCGATAGTATTGTCATTCATCCTGGAACCCACACCCATATCGGCGCTTCCACCCCTCAAGGACAGTTGGAACTGCAATCAAACTCCAGACAAAGCACCAAAATCTCGTGCATCATCAAACCACATGGTGAGAATGAAATTTTACATGTACAGGACTTCGGTACGGTTCAACGGTACCTCAGCGGCACCTATGATTTAGAAATCTTAACCCTACCAAGAATTTTTCAAAGCGGTGTACTTATAAATCCGAGTTCGACCACAACTATAGCAGTACCCCCACCAGGCATGGTCACCTTACAAGCAGGAACAAGCGGCTACGGCTCCATATTTGTGCAGAGAGAAGACGGTTATGAGTGGGTCACTGATCTCAGCGAAAGTGGTGAGCGTCAGGTTTTTCAACTCCAGCCCGGACAGTACATGGTGGTGTTTAGGAGCAAATTTGCGCAGGAAACCGCTTACAGTAAAACGAAGGAATTTAGAGTGAGTCCAGGCTCATCAACCATAGTGAAAATCAACTAAGAAATGAAGAAGTACACAGATTCAGGCAGTAAAGACACCCGTTCAGGATTTGGCGCAGGCCTCCAAGAATTGGGTCGACAAAATGAAAATGTCGTTGCATTATGTGCCGATCTTACCGGTTCACTCAAAATGAATGCATTCGCAGATGAAAATCCGGACCGATTCTTTCAAGTCGGTATTGCCGAAGCAAACATGATGGGTATTGCGGCAGGCCTGACCATCGGTGGTAAAATCCCATTCACTGGAACCTTTGCAAACTTCTCTACGGGTCGCGTGTACGATCAGATTCGCCAGAGCATCGCTTACAGCGGTAAAAATGTGAAGATATGTGCTTCTCACGCAGGTTTGACGCTAGGTGAAGACGGTGCAACACACCAGATTCTTGAAGATATCGGCCTGATGAAGATGTTGCCGCACATGGTCGTAATCAACACCTGTGATTACAACCAAACTAAAGCTGCTACCATCGCAATCGCGAATTACGACGGTCCTGTATACTTAAGATTCGGACGTCCAAAAGTGGCGAATTTCACCTCTGCTGATGCTAAATTTGAGATTGGAAAAGCGGATGTATTAACAGAAGGTACAGACGTCACCATTATTGCCACTGGACACCTTGTATGGGAAGCGTTGCAAGCTGCTGAAGCACTCGAAGCTACAGGCGTAAGCGCAGAAGTCATAGGCATGGCGACGATCAAGCCGCTGGACGAGAAGGCCATACTAGCATCTGCCTCTAAAACAGGTTGTGTAGTGACTGCTGAAGAGCACAACCGCTTTGGTGGTTTGGGCGAGAGCGTTGCTCAAACTCTGGTAACCAATAACCCAGTGCCACAAGAATTCGTAGCTGTAAACGACAGCTTTGGTGAGAGTGGCACTCCAGCACAGCTCATGGAAAAATACGGATTGAACGCTGATGCTATCGTGGCTGCAGCACAAAAGGTGATCGCTAGAAAGTAATTCCTCACTTAAACCTTTAGTATCTTCCATTCATCTAAAGAACAATGGAGGAAACCAAGAATATCAAGAGCCTCCTATTGCAAGAGCAGTGGGAGGCTTCTTTTTTTGAGATCGTTGAGCAGTACAGCGAGCGTCTCCTCTATTGTGCTATGGGCATCCTTAAGAGCGAATCATTGGCCCAGGACGCTCTGCAAGAAGGAATGATCAATATTTGGAAAAACCTTCACAAGTTCAAGGGCAACAGCCATCCATTTACCTGGTGCTACACCATTGTTCGCAATGCCGCTTTGAACGAGTTGAAAAAGGAAAAGCGACATCTCAGTGCCGATTTAGAGAGTGCCTATGCTGCACAGAGTACCTCGGAGCTAAAATGGGACAGTGAGCAGATCAGTGCCAAGGTGCAGGAAGTCCTCATTAGCCTCCCGGAAAAACAGCAGTTGGTTTTTGAATTGCGGTACTACCAAGATTTGAGCTTTAAGGACATTGCCGAACTCACAGGTACTTCTATTGGTGCACTTAAGGCAAATTACCACCATGCTAAAAACAAGATAGAAGAAAAATTAATCGGCCAATTAAACCTTCCTTAATTACTAGAACTCTAACATACGGATGGATAAACAACGAACATATAAGGCAAGTGATGCTCAGTTAAACGAGCTCAAAGCAAAGCTTCACCGCATTCCGGAGCAGCATCTCTTGGACCGGACCACGAGCCCTGTTGTTGCAACGAAGTCGCGCTACATGCGTATTGTCCGCTGGTCCATGACCGCCGCAGCCGCTTTTGCCATTGCTGTTTTCTTCTGGCCAAATACCTCAGAAAATGATAGTGAAGTAACCGAAGATTTAATGGCTGAGATGTACAGCCTAGGCTATGTGCAGGTTGAGGATATGTACTCCTTTGTGGAGCCCGATTCGCTTGACTTCGCTGAAGTCGAGCTTGATGCAGATGTGTATTACGATTATTACAACTCATATTACGAATACTTAGAATTATGAAAAAGACATTGATTTTTGGCCTCTTGCTTTCTACAGCAGCGGTCATGGCACAGCCTAAGATGGGCGATCGAGCCGAGCTTGAAAAAAAGAAAGAAAAAATTGAGGCCATTAAAGTGGCCTACATCACCGAGGAACTTGAACTCACTGTAGCTGAAAGCCAAGCTTTCTGGCCAGTATATAACGAGCTTCAATCTAAAGAACACGAATTGCGCGAAAAGCAACGGGCAAATTTCATGAGCTTGAAAAAGGATGAAGAAATAAGTGAAAAGGAATTAGAAACGATGATTTATAAGATGTCAGATATTCATATTGCCATCGAAGAACTTCGTAAGTCTTACCTCGATGATTTTATTGACCTATTAGGAGCAAAGAAAACGCTTCAACTCATGAAGGCTGAAAAAGAATTTGGTCGTAGAATGATGGAACGTTTGAAAGGCAAGGATCGTCCAAGAGATAGGGAGAGACGTCCTGGACCTGAAGGCGGACGCCCAATGCGATAAGGAACTATATTACGCGGGTCGTTATTAGATACGCCGAATTGTGATAAGAAGTTCTCTGAGTGTCTTGGCAACAAGAAACGGTCTCAAACCAAATTGAAAGCAGGAAATTAAGTAAAATGAAGAAAGATATATTTCCACTCTTAATTATTTTTATGCTAACTAATTCAGCCTATGCTCAATTAGATAGTATTTACAATCAAGGGGAGTATCGAACTTACATTGTTCACGAACCAACTGGATACTCGCCAGCTAGCCAATATCCTCTTGTGCTTAATTTACATGGTCTTGGTTCAAGTGCATCCTTTCAAAAAACTTACACGCAGTTTGATGACGTAGCAGATTCGTTAGGTTTTATCGTTGTTTACCCAAATAGTAATTCAAACTCTTGGAGAACTATTGGTAATACTGATGTGGACTTTCTGACAAATTTGGTAGACTCCGTTCGTGCAGAATATTCATGTAGTAATTGTTTGTTTGTTACCGGTTTTTCACAAGGAGGTTTTATGACTTACAAATTTGCGAACAATACACCTCATACTATTACTGCTGTGGCTACTGGATCTGGCAGTATGTCATTTGCGCTTCAAAATGCATCTTCTTCCGCTCCGCAAATACCAGTTATGCATTTCCACGGCACGAGCGATAGCATCGTTTCCTATGGAGGAACGGTCTTAATTTCTTCAGTTGACAGCACTATCCAATGGTGGGTAGATCACAACAACTCCAATACCACACCTATATTTAGCAATATTCCTAATTCTGTTTCGACTGATAATTCAACTGTTGAGAAGTATTATTACGGTGCAGGATTAAGTGGTAATGAAGTGACTTTATATAAAGTAATAAACGGAGGACACACCTGGAGCGGGTCAACACCTATTACCGCTTTTGGATCGACTAATCAAGACATAAATCAAAGCACACTAATCGGAAGTTTTTTTATAGATTTTTGTTCCGAAACATTTAATATTAGTGAAGCAAAAAATAATTTATTTGTCAACCTTTATCCAAATCCCACATGTGATTATTTCAGTGTGGCACTAACACAAGACATAAAGGAAATACAAATTTTTAATATTTCCGGTCAATTGATGATGAAGGTACATGACACAAATGGCCCTATTAATATTGCAGGTTTTACAAAAGGTATATATTCTGTAAGAATTATAGCAAATGATATTATCTCAAGTTCGAAGATTATTAAACTGTAGAATATCTACGGATCAACCTACATGAAGAAATATAAATCTTCACAGCAAAAACCTTGAGCACTTAAGCGCTCGGGGATTGTTATTTGGCCGTGGAACGTATCTTCGTGGCATGGCCAGCATCCAATCACTTTTTTTAAATCATGTCGCCCAAGTGGTTGGCGCTCCTAGCGCTCTAGTTATTGATCGTGCTGAGGGCAATTACTTGTACGACCCTGAAGGCAAGGCTTATCTCGATTTTATCTCGGGGATATCTGTGGCCAACCTTGGACACGGTCATCCCTCAGTGGTGGAATCTGTTCTCGAGCAGGTGAAAAAGCACATGCACGTAATGGTCTATGGTGAATTCGCTATTGGGCCGCAGGCAAAATTGGCCCAGAAAACTTTAGAGAAGCTCCATCCTTGTATGGACCGTGTTTACTTCGTGAATAGTGGTACTGAGGCCATTGAAGCCTCCATGAAGATTGCTAAGAAATATACCGGTCGAAGCCAGTTCATCGGTTTTAAAAACAGCTACCACGGTTCAACACACGGTTCCTTAAGCATCCAAGGATCAGACAAATATAAAGGCGGTTATTACCCGCTATTACCAGATACATTTCAGGCGAATTTTAACGATTTCGCTGTGCTTGAGCAGATCACTTCAAAGACGGCAGGCGTTGTGATTGAATGTATTCAGGCAGGTAGTGGATATATTCCTGCGGACCTCGCATGGATTACTGCAGTACGCGCCCGTTGTAGAGAAGTGGGTGCATTGATGATTCTGGATGAGATTCAAACCGGCATGGGCAGAACTGGACCATGGTTTGCGCACCTTGACTATGGCTTCTGTCCGGATATCATGTGTTTGGCGAAAGCCTACGGCGGCGGTTTGCCTCTAGGCGCTTTTGTAGCTCCCGAACATATTATGAAAGTAATACAAGCAGATCCCATCCTCGGGCACATCACCACCTTTGGCGGTAACCCAGTGAGTTGTGCAGCCTCTCTAGGAGTCTTTGAAGCACTTGAATCTTCCCCTGATCTCATGGCAGGAATCCCGGCCAAGGAGCAGCACATTCGAGATGTGCTCGTTCATCCTAGTATTGAAAAGATCAGTGGTAAGGGACTCATGTACTGCCTGTGGCTCAAGCCTGAAATAGACAGTTTTGCGGTCATTGCCCGATTAGAACAAGAAGGATTGATAACCAACAGTTTCCTGTTCGCAGAGAATGCCATTCGTATCACACCACCGCTTACTATTTCTAGGGAAGAACTCGATAAAGGATTGAAGCTTATTCTTCGTGTGATCGAGGAATTTAGTGCCTAAATCAAATCCCATTAAGTACAACGGGACACTCCTCTTTTACTCCTTTAAAAATTTCATGGTTCGACCGTCTTCTAACCGAAGAAAGTACAAACCTGAAGCATACCTGGAAAGATCGACAACCTCTTGAGATTCTTTTATAATACCTTCAGCCGCACGTTTCCCAGTAATACCAATAATCTCGTAAGTAAGCGGGCCACCAAAGTTATCGAGTGAAATAAGGAGGGCTGTATTAGCTGGAATAGGGCGAAGAGAAATACCGTAATCGTATTCCGGAACATCTACGTAGTAATACTTACACGCAGAGGTATCTGAACAGAACCCTGGCTTCACGATGATCGCAGCATAATACCCTGTATCAGGAGCTTGTAAAAACTCATTGCCTGGGTTGATGGTATCAGCACCCATGGTGGTATCTACAAAAGCCCCCGTGTTACAATTGAACCAGTAATAAGTCGCTCCTAGGTCTGTCCCAACGAACATACTGGCATCTAAAAATCCTGTCCAAATAGAACCGGTATCAACAGTAGGTAAGTACTCTACCCTACCCATAACCACAGAATCACAGCCCAGTGCCGTCGCGCCGTTGTACACTACTGCACCTGTATCTGTGCGCCAAGCATCTAAATAGAATACGCTATCTCCAGCGCAAAGGTCTGCAGCAGTAATCGTATTAGTCACTGTAGCATTCACAATAACCTCTTGCGCTACCACGGAATCACATCCTGCTGGGGTAGATAAAGAATCATACAGCGTTGTTGCGGTAGTTATCCAAGTTCCGAAGACCTGAGCGCTGTCTCCTTGACATATACTTAAAGACGGCAAGGTATTGACGACAGGTGCCGTATACTGCACGCTCTGTTCGACAATCGAATCACATCCTATGGTCGTTACAAGCGTATCTGAAATGGTACCTGGCTGGCTTATCCACTCACCGAAGATTTGCACGGAATCACCAAGACAAATACTTAGAGGTGTTAATGTCGTTGTTGGAATGTTGCACTGATTGACAAGATTAATAGTTCCTATACCTCTATTTGCATTACCATGATTTCCGAATGATGTTCCTCCTTTTGCCCAAATCAATGGAATGGATCCGCCACTAACTGGAAAAGTATAATGATTCGTGCTGGCTCCAATTAGAGAACGTTCAATGTACGCCGTGCGAGTAGTTCCGGCAGTAACCGCACTGTAAGCTATGGACGAAGTCAAGACAGAACCACCGTTGTATTGCCCCAACTTACGTTCAGCCATAGTCCCATTCGAATTGACTAAAAGAATGTATGTACCATTCATGCCCGTGCTACCAAAACCCACGGAAAAGTAGCCCGAAGATGGTCCACTAAACTCCATTTCCAAAGAATCAGTAGTAGTGTTCATGGTAATATCAAGAGTCATACTAGAACCTAATGAGGTCGTTCCCGAATAAATTTGCGCTTGACCGGTAAATGACAAGAGTATGGCAAAATATAGATATCTATTTTTCATGGCACTGAGCTTCTATTAAATAGAAAACCCCCGGCACATGCCGAGGGTTCATATTTTTCAAGAAAAATATTTAAGCTTGACCTGTAGGACCGCCAAAGTTTAACGGTACCTGCGGCGGTTCGTGCGTTCGAACATCACCGAAGTTCTGTTCGTAGCGGGAAACATTTTCCCCAAGAGCTTGCAAAAGTCTCTTTGCATGCTCAGGAGTTAATATTACCCTTGATTGCACTTTCGCTTTAGGAACACCCGGCATCATCTGAATAAAATCAAGGACAAATTCCGTTGGGCTATGATTGATGGCAACGAGATTACTATAAACCCCTTGCGCCATGTCTTCACTTAACTCAATATTAATTTGACTGTCTTTATTCTGCTCTGCCATTTCTCTTACTTCAGTTTATTCTACAACTTCTGCAGCCATTGTATCCTGCATTTTCTCATACTCTTCTTTAGAACCTACCACTGTTTCGCGGTATTTCTTAAGACCCGTACCCGCCGGAATCAAGTGACCCACAATAACGTTTTCTTTCAAACCTTCAAGCGTATCTTCTTTCGCATTTACAGAAGCCTCATTCAACACCTTAGTCGTCTCCTGGAAGGAAGCTGCTGAGATGAATGATTTCGTTTGTAGTGATGCTCTTGTAATACCCTGAAGAACTGGAGCAGCAGTTGCTGGACTCGCATCGCGTGCTTCCACTAATGCTTTGTCTTCACGACGTAACAAACTGTTTTCATCGCGCAACTCACGAGTACTAAGGATTTGACCTTCTTTCAAGTTGGCACTATCACCTGCATTCTCCACTACCTTCATTCCGAAGATGCGATCGTTTTCTTCGATAAAGTCAATGGCATGAACCAAATTACCCTCTAAGAACAACGTGTCTCCAGTATCTTGAATCTTAACCTTACGCATCATCTGACGTACAATTACCTCAAAGTGCTTGTCGTTAATCTTCACTCCTTGGAGGCGGTATACCTCTTGAATTTCATTCACCAAATACGATTGAACCGCAGTTGGGCCTTTGATCGCAAGAATGTCGTTAGGTGTTATTGCACCATCAGAGAGCGGAGTTCCTGCTTTCACGAAGTCATTCTCTTGAACGAGAATTTGCTTGCTCAAATTAATCAAGTATTTCTTCACTTCACCAGTACGGCTCTCGATAATAATCTCACGATTACCACGCTTAATTTTTCCGTAGCTAACGATACCATCAATTGCAGCAACAACAGCAGGATTCGATGGATTACGTGCTTCGAATAATTCAGTTACACGTGGGAGACCACCGGTAATATCACCCGCCTTAGCGCTCTTACGAGCAATCTTAACAAGAATTTTACCCGCAGGAATATCTTCACCTTCTTCTACCATCAAATGTGCACCTACTGGAAGAGTGTAGTTCTTGACTTCATTCCCATCCGAATCTAATACCTGGATAGTTGGTACCAACTTACGGTCACGGTTTTCAGAAATTACTTTGTCTTGGAAACCGGTCTGCTCATCAATCTCAACCTTATACGTGGTTCCTTGAATGATATCCTTGTAACCAATCTTACCTGGCATCTCAGAGATAATTACGGCATTGTAAGGATCCCATTGAACGATCTCCGCCCCTTGCTTCACCTTCGCACCATTTTTCACCTTCAAAATACCCCCGTAAGGAATCATATTGGTCATTACAGTACGGCCCGTTTTAGTATCCACGATACGCATCTCACCAGTTCGGCCGATAACAATCGTATCACCATTATCTCCTTCTACAGTTCTAACATCTTCTAATTCAACTTTACCGTTAAACTTCGCTAAAACTTTGTTTTCCTCACTAACGTTACCTGCTGTACCCCCAACGTGGAAGGTACGTAGGGTCAACTGTGTACCAGGCTCACCAATAGATTGTGCAGCAATTACACCAACACTATCTCCTGCTTGAGCCATTTTACTCGTCGCAAGGTTCGTCCCGTAACACTTCTCACAAATACCTCTTTTCGTTCCACACGTTAACGGTGAGCGAACTTCTACAGTTTCAATCGGAGATGCGTCAATTTTCAGGGCGATCTCTTCCGTGATTTCCTCGCCCGAAACAATGTATACTTCGTCCGTTAACGGATCGATAACATCATTTAGAGATACACGGCCAATGATACGCTCTGCGAGCGTCTCAACGATTTCATCACTCTTCTTTAGAGCGCTTACCTCAAGACCACGTAATGTTCCACAATCTACTTCATTAACCACTACATCTTGTGCAACATCGTGCAGACGACGGGTTAAGTAACCAGCATCCGCCGTTTTCAATGCCGTATCTGCAAGACCTTTACGTGCACCGTGCGTAGAAATAAAGTACTCAAGGATGGATAGACCTTCCTTAAAGTTAGAGATGATCGGATTTTCGATGATTTCACCGCCTGCTGATCCAGATTTCTGCGGCTTAGCCATCAAACCACGCATACCAGAGAGCTGACGAATCTGCTCCTTAGAACCACGTGCTCCAGAATCGAGCATCATGTAAATCGGGTTAAAACCTTGACGGTCGTTGATCAATGTACTCATTGCAGCTTGAGTCAAACGCGCATTCGTGTTTGTCCAAACATCAATGACCTGGTTGTAACGTTCGTTATTAGTAATAAGTCCCATGTTGTACGAAGCGAAAATTCCTTCCACTTCCTCCGATGCTTCCGAAATCAATGTTGCTTTTGCATCAGGAATACGAATGTCATTCAGAGAGAACGATAGTCCTCCACGGAATGCACGTCCGTAACCCATAGACTTAATATCGTCTAAGAATTTAGCTGTAGCAGGTACATCTGTCTTTTTCAAAACATTGGCGATGATACCGCGAAGTGCCTTCTTCGTTAAAATTTCATTGATGAACGCCACTCGTTCTGGTACGGCTTGATTGAAAAGTACACGACCGACAGTGGTATCGATGAATTCCATAGCCATTGTCCCGTCTGCTTGCTCTACACGACCCTTGATTTTGATCAAAGCGTGAAGATCAACGGCACCTTCGTTAAGGGCGATTTCAACTTCTTCAGGAGAATAGAACACCATTCCTTCACCACGAACAGGCATCTCCTTTGTGTTCTTCATAGGTTTGGTCATGTAGTATAGACCCAAAACCATATCCTGTGAAGGAACTGTGATAGGAGAACCGTTTGCAGGGTTCAAAATGTTGTGTGAAGCAAGCATCAATAACTGTGCTTCTAAAATCGCTGCTGGACCTAAAGGAAGGTGAACAGCCATCTGATCACCATCGAAATCCGCATTAAATGCCGTACACGCTAGTGGGTGCAATTGGATTGCTTTACCCTCAATAAGCTTCGGCTGGAATGCTTGTATACCCAAACGGTGAAGCGTCGGTGCACGGTTCAAGAGTACCGGATGACCTTTCATCACGTTTTCTAGGATATCCCAAACAACTGGGTCACGACGATCGATGATCTTCTTACCAGACTTCACAGTCTTCACAATACCTCTTTCAATCAACTTACGTACGATGAACGGCTTGTAAAGTTCTGCAGCCATATTCTTAGGAAGACCACATTCGTGTAGTTTCAATTCTGGACCTACAACAATTACCGAACGTGCAGAGTAATCAACACGCTTACCCAATAGATTTTGACGGAAACGACCTTGCTTACCTTTCAAAGAGTCTGAAAGTGATTTCAAAGGACGGTTGCTCTCAGTCTTTACTGCGGACGACTTACGAGTATTATCGAAAAGACTATCTACAGATTCCTGAAGCATGCGTTTTTCGTTTCTCAAGATCACCTCTGGTGCCTTGATTTCAAGAAGACGCTTCAAACGGTTGTTACGGATAATTACACGACGGTACAGATCATTCAAATCTGATGTTGCAAAACGACCACCGTCTAATGGTACTAATGGACGTAGTTCTGGCGGTATAACCGGTACAACGCTCATCACCATCCACTCTGGATTATTCTCAATACGCGTATTTGCATCGCGTAGGCTCTCAACTACCTGCAAACGCTTTAAAGCCTCTTGCTTACGTTGCTGCGACGTTTCCGTATTAGCTTTGTGACGTAATTCGAAAGACAGAGAATCTAAATCTAAGGTACCTAACAGCGCTTGAACAGCCTGCGCTCCCATTTTCGCAACGAATTTGGTAGGGTCAGCATCATCTAAGTACTGATTTTCAATAGGCAAACGCTCCATTGCATCCAGATACTCATCCTCTGTTAAGAACTGCAGACGTGTCAGGGGATTACCCTCATTATCCACCGCATTACCCGCCTGAATAACCACGTAACGCTCGTAATAGATAATCATGTCCAATTTCTTGGATGGAAGACCTAAGAGGTAACCAATTTTATTCGGAAGCGAGCGGAAATACCAAATGTGAACTACAGGAACTACCAAGGAAATGTGGCCAACACGATCGCGACGCACTTTCTTCTCCGTAACCTCAACACCACAGCGGTCACAAACGATTCCCTTGTAGCGGATACGCTTGTACTTTCCACAAGCACATTCGTAATCCTTTACAGGACCGAAAATACGCTCACAGAATAAACCGTCGCGCTCAGGCTTGTGAGTACGGTAGTTGATTGTTTCTGGTTTCAAAACCTCTCCGTGACTGTTCTCAAGGATGGTTTCAGGCGCTGTCAACGAGATTGTGATCTTGCTGAAGGCGCTGTTTTGTTGTTTATCGCTTTTTCTAAGAGCCATAATGCGATTTTTATTGTAGTCCGCAGCCCGAAGACTGCGGAGATTACTCAATTAATTAGTCCAACGTTACTTTCAATCCTAAACCTTTCAATTCGTGCAATAACACGTTGAACGATTCTGGAATTCCTGGTTGCGGCATTCGCTCGCCTTTTACGATTGCCTCGTAAGTCTTCGCACGTCCTACGACGTCATCTGACTTCACTGTGAGGATCTCACGTAAAATATTCGCTGCACCGAATGCTTCAAGTGCCCAAACCTCCATTTCACCAAAGCGCTGA
>TARA_B110001450_G_scaffold250994_1_pt1 | contig 12480 bp, 9 predicted proteins | sample TARA_B110001450 | Tara Oceans TARA_B110001450 (sample SAMEA4396538) | marine metagenome | biome: Polar Biome; feature: [SRF] surface water layer (ENVO:00010504); material: water (ENVO:00002006), including particulate matter (ENVO:01000060) such as... | depth 5 m | reverse complement strand
GTTTTCATAAAATTAACATAGAATCTGCATATGATTAATATAGAGCCAATCGAGGCATTTAGCGATAATTATATTTGGTTAGTGACAACTAATGAAGGGTCAATTGTTATTGATCCTGGAGAGTCTTCAAAAACCATTGAATTATTAAAAAAAAGAGATCTTAACTTAAAAGCTATTTTAATAACTCATCATCATTTTGATCATACGGGTGGAATAGATGAAGTAAAATTATTTTCTTCTGCTAAAGTCTATGGTCCAAAAAATGATATTTCTAGTATTGATGTCAGAGTGGAAGTCGGTCAAGCATTAAGCCTTATTGGAATAGACTTTGAAATCATTGAGCTTCCTGGTCACACTATGGATCATATTGCTTTTTACACAAATAATAATGGAAATCCATTGCTCTTTTGTGGCGACACTCTTTTTGCAGGAGGCTGTGGAAGAGTTTTTGAAGGAACGTTTGAACAAATGCATGAATCCTTAATGAAACTTAAATCTCTTCCTGCTAATACAAAAGTCTACAGCGGCCATGAGTATACGACTGCAAATCTATCTTTTGCTAAAGAGGTTGAGCCCTTAAATAAAAATATCATTTCGAGATATAATGAAGTTCTAAAATTAAGAAAGGAAGGAATTCCAACCTTACCAACAACTATTGAAATAGAATTAAAGACTAATCCATTTTTTAGATGCGATGTTGAAAAAATTCAGGACAGTCTTCTAAAGAAATTTAATATTGAAAGAAATGAACAAGAAATATTTAAGGCATTAAGAGAATGGAAAGACAACTTCTAGCTTTATCCCTATTATGTTTGGCAATACTGAATAGTTGTCAAACTTCACAAGTTGACCTTGGTTATAATCAGCCTAATGAAATCCCTTTGGTTTTTGAGGAACAGGTACTTCAAGAAATTATCGAAGAAGAAATAGTTCCTAATAATATTTGGGAGTATATGGCTGTAAATTCCTCAACATATGATAACTATGTAATTAATGAGCAAACATTATTGTTCATGAATAACCACATCAAGGACATCGATAAGTTTAATGAATACTTAAATAAATCTTATTACTTTATTTATTATGTGGTTCAAGAACTTGAAGCAGCTGATCTTCCTATTGAGTTGGCTTTAATACCATTTATTGAAAGTAATTATGATCCATTTTCTATATCTCCATCAGGAGCTGTTGGGCTATGGCAATTTATGCCCAAAACAGGAAGACTTTTTAATTTAGAAAAATCTTGGTGGAATGAAGACAGACACGATCCTTTTAGATCAACTCATGCTGCTATAGGCTACTTTAAATATCTTTTTGAACGTTTTGACAATGACATATATTTAGCTTTAGCTGCCTATAATGCAGGGCCAACTTATCTTGACAAACAAATAAGAAAAAATAAAAGAAGAGGACTAGAGACTGACTTTTGGTCGCTTAATTTATCCAGGCAAGTCACTAATTACATTCCTAAATACATAGCTATTAGAGAAGTGATATTCAATGCAGAGCAATACGGGATTCTTCTTCCGCAAATACCCCTAGAGTCCGTTGTAAAAAAAGTAGAGATTCCTGGTCAGGTTGAAATACTCACTTTAAGTGATTATCTTAATATTAAGCCGGAACTTATATACAAGCTAAATGCTGGTTACACCAAGTGGGCATCAGCACCAAAAGATAAAAGTATTTTTTATATACCTATTGAAAAAGGTGAAATGCTAGATATTCCAGAAAGTCCTTTTGAGAACGTTAATCAAATCAATTGGATTTCTCATATAGTGGTATCTGGAGATAGTTTGTGGAAGTTAGCTGCAAAATATGACACTGAGGTTAATATAATAAAGGAAATAAATTATATTGATAAAGATCTTTTGTCTTTGAATGACGTGCTTTTAATTCCTTTGAGTAAGACAGAAAATAATAATTTTATACCTTTCGAAATGCATATTGTTTCTGAAGGAGATACTCTTTGGAACATCGCAAAAAAATACAGACTTGATATCAACGATCTTCTCAGGATGAACTCATTGAGTAAATCATCATTTCTTCAATTAGGGCAACAACTGACGATTGGAAATAAAAATATCCATAGAAATATTGAATCTAAAAAAAGAACTATTCTTTATTCTGTTAAACAAGGAGATAACCTTTACAAAATATCTGATTTATTTGATGTAAGTGTTAGTAGTATTAAAGAAATAAACAACTTTAGTAGCTCTGACTTAATGCCAGGACAAATTATAAAAATTGCTATCAGAGCTTTTTAATTATCAGAAGTTTTTGGATCGAGTGCATCTCTTAGCCCGTCACCAAAGAAATTTAGAGAAAATAAAGTAACAGTAAATGTTAAACCTGGATATATAAGTAACCAAGGGTATTCTTCCATAGACTCGACACCGTCTTTAATAAGTGTTCCCCAACTACTCATTGGTGGTTGAATGCCTAACCCAAGAAAACTTAAGAAGCTTTCAAGTAACATAACTTGAGGAATTGTTAGCGTTGCATACACTGCAATAGGTCCTAATATATTGGGTAGCAGATGTCTTTTAAACATTGAGAAATTTCCAACGCCCATTGCTTTTGCAGCTAAAACAAATTCTTGATTTTTGAGCCCAATAACTTGTCCTCTAACTATCCTAGACATAGTGAGCCACTCAACAGCCCCGATAGCTCCAAAAAGCAACCATAAATTACTTCCAAAAATAACCATCAATAAAATAACAAAAATAATAAAAGGTAAGCCGTAAAGAATATCAACAATTCTCATCATAATAGAATCAACTCTTCCACCAAAAAAACCAGCGACAATACCCCAAGAAACACCAATAACCAAAGCCACTCCAGTAGCAACAAAACCAACAAGAAGTGAAACTCTTGCACCATAAAGAATTCTACTTAATAAATCTCTTCCTAAAATATCAGTACCAAGTATATGTTCTGCAGAAGGTGGTGATGCGCCTAAATCTAAATCCTGATATGAGTAAGAGTAAGGAGCTATCCATGGGGCTAAAACAGCACATAATATTAATAATATTAATATTCCACCGCCTATCATGGCTGCCTTGTTTCTTGTTAGCCTATAAAAGGCATCAGACCATAAAGAGGAATTATTGCTCATTAAACATCTCTTGATCTTGGATTTAGCCATAAAGATGCTAAATCAGAAAGGAGATTAAAGAATACAATCATTGCAGAAAAGAAAATAGTTGTACCTAGTATCATGGTGTAGTCACGGTTTAATGCAGCTTCGACATAAAACCTTCCTAGTCCTGGAATTTGAAATATTGTTTCAACAACAAAAGAGCCTGCTAATAATCCAGCAATTGCAGGGCCTAAAAATGAAACGACCGGAATAAGCCCACCTTGCATTGCGTGCTTTATAACAACCATTCTTTCAGTGAGTCCTTTTGCTCTAGCTGTTCTTATAAAATCTTGATTTAAGACTTCTAACATACCTCCTCTGCTAAGTCTGGCAATATAAGCAGCGTAAGCAAAGCCCAAAGTTATAGAAGGAAGAATCTTATCTCCAGAAAGTTGTCCCCACCCTGCTACTGGAAGAAGTTCTAAATAGATTCCAAATATTAATACAAGTAGAGGTCCCATCAAAAATGTTGGAACACAAATACCGATCATAGCTATAGCCATTGGAATAAAATCAAGCAAGGTATTTCGTTTAAGTGCAGCCAATACTCCTGCCATAACTCCGATAATGAGAGCTATTAAAATGGCGTACATAGCCAATTCAAAGGTTATTGGTAACCCTGTTGCTATCATTTCAGTGACAGACCTTCCTGGATACTTAAACGAGGGGCCGAAATCACCTCGAATAATACCGCTCATATAATCAGTATATTGTTCCCACTGAGATGCATCTAGATTATAAACAGCATTTAAATTTTTAAGGACTTGAGGAGAAACTGCCTTTTCTGCGTCAAAGGGACCTCCTGGTGCTAATTTAATCAAAAAGAAGGTCATTGTAGCTACAGCCAAAAGAACTGGAACTGCCATAAGCACTCTTTTAATAAAGATCACTAACATAGGATATTTAGTCTCTTTCTAAGTAAATATATTTAGGATGATGATGGTCTAGATAATTAGGATAATAACCTTTCACATCTGAAGATAATTGATAAGCTTTTACGTAAGTATATAAAGGAATTATTGGCATTTCATCAATCAAAATTTTCTCAGCCTTATTTAGTAACTCATATCTTTCTGTTTGATCCTGGGTAGAGTTTGCTCTTTCAACCAAGCTGTCGTATTCCATATTAGCCCAACCAGTTTTGTTATTACCTCTATTTGGTCTTAGAGTATCTAAGAATGTATTAGGATCTTCGTAGTCACCTATCCATCCAGCTCTAGAAACTTCAAAATCTCCAATCATCTCTCTATTTAAATATACTTTCCAATCCTGATTAACTAGTTCGATTTGAACACCTAGATTTTGTTGCCACATTTGCTGAACAGCAAGAGCTATTTTTCTGTGATCTTCATTGGTATTAAATAAGATTTCCAACTTTGGAAAAGGATTATTTTCATCGTATCCAGCTTCTTTTAAAAGAGACTTGGCATACTCAGGGTCAAAAGATATAGATGTATCAGGTTCGTAGCCATTAGAACCTGGAGGTGTGAATGAATAAGCAGGAATCTGACCACATTTTGTTACTTTATCAACAAGTTGCTTCCTGTTAATCGAAAATGCCAAAGCTCTTCTTACTTTAGGGTCTTTTAGCACAGGATGATTGGTATTAAGTCTATAAAAATAAGTTCCCATGTAAGGGTCTATTTGAAGATCTGGATTTTTTTCTTCAATATAAACTGGGCATTTTTGAGAAGGGAGAGTGCTTGTGACATGAAGCTGCCCTGCTCTGAACATTCTATCTTCAGTCATCACATTTTGAACAGGATAAAAATGTATCTCATTTAATCCCACAGTGCTAGCATCCCAGTATGTTGGATTTTTTTCTACAATGATTCTGCTGTTAAGCTCCCATGATTTTAACTGGAAAGGTCCGTTGCAAACAAAATTGCCAGGTCTTGTCCATTGGCCGTTCCTGTCATCGATAGATCCATGCTTGAGAACACTTTCCTTGTGAACGGGCCAAGTACTGTAATGACTTAGCAAACCTAGAAAAAATGGAGTTGAGTTATTAAGAGAAACAGTAAGCGTGAAGTCATCCTTAGCCTTAACCCCTACATCATCAAAATTTTCAATTATTCCAGCATGGTAGTCAGCAGCCCCTTTAACGTAATAAAGCATATCTGGATATTGAGAACCTAAGGAAGGAGTAAGTACTCTTTTCCATGACCACACAAAATCATGAGCTGTAACAGGATCGCCGTTAGACCATTTACCATTTTTTTGAAGATAAAAAGTATATTCTTTTCCATCATCACTTATATCCCATGATGCAGCAGCACCAGCCAAACTTTCACCACCTTTAGGGTTTGAAGAGGTTAAGCCTTCACACAAGGCTATTAGAAGATGATGTTCTGGAACTCCAGTAACTATGTGAGGATCTATTCCTTGTGGCTCTGAGCCATTACCAAAATGAAATATTTGATTTTCTAAGCCGGAATCAACTGGTGATATATTCTTGGAACAACTAAGAACAAATAATAGAATAAATAATGGGATTACACTTTTTAAAGAATATTTCATAATTAAAATACCAAGTTGCTTAAATTAACTCTAGCAGAAGTAAAAATATCGTCGTTGATAATTACAGACATCCTATCAGACATAACTTCTTCAGAAAGCCCTCTGTATGATTCTAATAACTCTTTAATAGTTTCTTCAGAAGCTTCATTAATATTTATTATATCAACTAAGTAAGTATCACCATTTGTTGCATCTAAAGAAACTTGAGTACCAGATGAAAGCTTGAATACTTCTAAAAGAACTTCTCTTGGAATTAATGATGAATTTCTACCAACATCTACAAAATTATCTCTAGTAATAAAATTATAAGCTGAGATAAACTCATCTAAGTTCTCATCAAGCCTAGCAGTTTCTATTTGCGACATTAAAAGAGATTGTTTCTCAATAGCTTTGTCTTCCGAAAGGAGCTTGTCAGCATCTTCGGTTATGTCTTCGTAAGACATAAGAGATGACTCTTTTACCCCTTTAAGAGCAACAATAATTATTTTGTTTTCAAGGTTTATAGCAAATGGTGATGCAATTTCAGAATCAGGAGAAAATATGTAATCCTGAATTCTTGAATCACTCTCGATAAAATTAAAATTCTCAGCACTGAAGTTCTCACTTGTTAAGATATTTTTAGATAGATTTTCACCAATATCAGCTAAAGTATCTCCAGATAAAATCATTTGATCCAAAATATCAAAATCATCATTCATTAATGCAATTGATTCAGAATCAATTAAATTTGCAATTAATTCTGATTCCATTTGATTCATAGAAATGATTTCAGCTTCGTTATATTCAGTTATTTTTAAAATATGCAGTGATGCTTCTAGTTCAACAATTGAACTAACATCATCTAATTTAAGGTCTTTAAGAGCTTCTCCAAATTCTTCTGGGAAGATATCATTGGAAAAATATTCCAAATCTCCACCGTTATCTTTTGAAACTATATCTTCACTATATTCCATGGCTAATTCAGAAAATACACTTCCATCCAGTAACTTATTTTCAATATCTTTTATAGCAGTAAAAGCTTCTTCTGAAGAATTGTAATTAGCTTTGTCAATCATGACATGTGAAATTCTTATTTGGGTTCTTTCACTCGCCTTAGACAAATAGTCAGCGTAAGATTGCTCAACAAATGCATCAGGAACAACAACTTGGTCTTTGTAGTTCTCTGGTGCAAGTACTAGATAGTCAAAAGATCTAAGTTCGTCTGAATAAAACATTATTTGATTATCATCATAAAACTGTCTTAATTCTGATTCGGAGTTCTCTATATTGTTTCTTAACTGATTCGAATCGATTTTAATAAAATCTATATCTGCTGTCTGTTCTAACAATGAAGCAATATCAATAATTTCTTGGTCTGTTGTGAAATTTAAAGATGAGATTGAGCTTCTGTAAATCTCTATAGCAGTTAAATCACTCATTAAATCTATATAGCTTAGTTTAGTATGTCCATTGGCATTTACTTGAGCTTCATAGACGCCTTCATTAAAAGTACCGTCAATTTGAAATTGTTGAGATTGTTGAATGGATTTTTTTGTTTCTTCTTCAGTAGCTTTATTAATAAAGCCAAGTGATCTAGCTTCAGATAAAAGAACTTTTTGCACAGTTAATTCTTGTATGATTTGTTCTGTTTGAATATCTTCGTCTAGTAATCCAAAATCAAATTCTTCACCGTAGATATTTTTGAATCTTTGGACAGTAAGATTTGAGGCAACTTGAAAATCAGATTCAGAAACATCTTCTCCGTTAATAGTACCTATTGATCCTCCAAGAGGTGAAGATAGTGACGATGTTCCTAGAAACACAAACGGCAAAGTGCAGCATGCAATAACAATAAATAGTCTAGGTCCGGTTAAAAAATTTCTTAGTGATTCAAGCATAGTGGCGATATTATAGAATAAAAAAAGGGTGCACATGCACCCTTTTTAAAAGTTAAAAAACTTAGCCGTGTTTGACCTTATCTTTCAGGCCTTTTCCAGCTTTAAAACCTGGTACTTTAGAAGCAGCAATATGCATTGATGCGCCAGTTTGAGGATTTCTACCCTCTCTAGCAGCTCTATGCCTTACTGAAAAAGTTCCAAATCCAACAAGTGATACTGAATCACCGTTGCCTAAAGTATCGCCGATTCCACCTAAAACTGCATCAACAGCTCTGCCTGCTGAAGCCTTAGATAAGTCTGCTGCACCTGCAACTGCGTCAATTAAGTCTGATTTATTCATACTAAATACTCCTCTGTATAATTTAATTTATATAAATACCCTTCTATGAAAAGCCTTTTAGGCTTAAAAGTCAAGTAAACAGAGGCTTTTAGTGTGCTTGATTATTTTGGTCTTTCGAGGACTTTGCTCTTGAAGTTTTTGTTTTTAAGCTGCTTGCACTCTTTGAAAAGGGAATCGGCTCTGAAACTAGAGCAGAAGATATGACCTCATCTATCCATTCAACAGGAATTATATTTAGTGACTTGGTAATTTGATCGGGAATTTCTTGAAGATCAGCTTCATTATCTTTTGGGATAATAACATTCTTAATACCGCCTCTTTTAGCAGCAAGCAGTTTTTCTTTAAGGCCACCGATTTTCAAAATTTGTCCTCTTAATGTTATCTCACCTGTCATTGCAGTATCTGCTCTAACAGGAATACCAGTAAAGATAGAAATTAAAGATATAGCCATAGCACCTCCAGCGCTAGGACCATCTTTAGGAGTTGCGCCCTCTGGAACGTGTATATGAACATCATGCTTTTCATAAAAATTAGATTTGATTCCTAAAGATTCTGCTCTTGACCTAACCACAGTAAGCGCTGCTTGAATAGATTCCTGCATAACATCACCTAAAGATCCTGTTTTTATTATCCTTCCCTTACCGTCAATATGCGAAGCTTCGATGGTTAGCAACTCACCACCAACTTCGGTCCATGCTAAACCTGTGACTTGACCTATAGCATTGTCTTTTTCTGCTATTCCAAATTTAAATTTTCTTACTCCAGAAAATTTTTCTAAACTCTTGTTAGATATTAGTGTTGGCTTATCTGATGGTTTTTTAGTAAGCAACCTTTCTTTCACTACTTTTCTTAAAATCTTCGCTATTTGTCTCTCGAGACCTCTAACACCAGCTTCTCTTGTGTAATATCTGATTAAAGACAAAATGACTTCTTTGTTAAAATTAACTTCTTTATCTTTTATTCCGTTTCTTTCCATTTGCTTAGGAAGAAGATATTTTGAAGCTATATTTACTTTTTCATCTTCAATGTATCCAGGAATTCTAATAATCTCCATTCTATCTAAAAGAGGGGTTGGTATGTTTAAACTGTTAGCTGTACAAACAAACATTACTTCTGAAAGATCATAATCAACTTCTAGATAATGATCACTAAAAGTATTGTTTTGTTCAGGATCTAAAACTTCAAGTAATGCTGAGGCTGGATCACCTCTATGATCCATTCCAATTTTATCGATCTCATCTAATAAAAATAATGGATTTTTAACACCAACTTTTGAAAGCTTTTGGATAATCTTTCCTGGCATAGAACCTATGTAAGTCCTTCTGTGTCCTCTTATCTCGGACTCATCTCGAACTCCACCCAAAGACATTCTTACAAATTTTCTATTAGTTGCTCTTGCTATTGACTCTCCAAGTGAAGTCTTCCCAACTCCAGGAGGACCAACTAAACACAACACTGGTGCCTTCATTGACTTAACTCTTTTTTGAACAGCTAGATATTCAATAATACGTTCTTTAACTTCCTCGAGGCCATAATGATCTTCTTCTAGAATATCTAGAGATGCTTGAATATCTGTTTTTATTTTAGATTTCTTTTTCCAAGGGACTTCGACCATGCAATCTAAATAGGATCTAACAACAGAAGCTTCGGCAGAAGATGGTGACATATGCTTAAATTTAGATAATTCACTCTTAGCTTTTTTAAGAGCATCTTTTGGCATTCCAACAGAATCAATTTTTTCTTCTAAAGCTTCAAGCTCATCGCCCTCTTCACCAATTTCACCAAGCTCTTTTTGAGCTGCTTTGATTTGCTCGTTTAAATAATATTCTCTTTGAGATTTTTCCATCTGCTTTTTAACGCGTTCTCTGATCTTCTTTTCAACATCGATAACATCTAATTGAGATTCAATAAACATAAGAACTCTCTCAGCTCTATTTTTTAAATCAGGTATTTCTAAGATTTCTTGTTTTTTTGAAGTTTCAACTGGAAGGTGTCCTGTGATTGTGTCAATAAGTCTTGAAAGATCGTCAAGCGAGTCTACTGTAGAAACTATTTCAGGAGGTATTCTTTTTGTTATACCAATATAGTCTTCAAATTTAGCTTTTATAAATCTTACTAGATTTGAAGCGTCTGCTTCCTTTAGAGGAACGTCATCAACAGTTGTTACCCTGGCAATGGCATAGTTGTCTTTTTCTGAAATGCTTTCTATAGAGCATCTTTTATGCCCCTCAACAAGGACTTTCATTGTTCCATCAGGCAGTTTTATTAATTGTAAGAGATTGCTTATCGAAGCACTCTTATATAAGTCTGAAAATTCAGGGTCTTCAACGGAAGGATCAATCTGACTTACAAGAACAAGTTTCTTGTTTGAAGCCATAGCTACGTTGAGCGCTTCAACCGATTTTGATCTACCTACAAAAAGTGTAGTTACAATTCCTGGAAAAACAACGACGTCTCTTAGGGGGATTAATGGAAGGTCTGATTTTATTTCTTTCATAACTCCAATATAGGGATTGTTATGAAAATATCAATTAGCTGATGATGATTTTTTTGAGGTATTTTTTAACAGCTTGATTGGTTCCGATTTAGATATGACAGTATTTTCATCAATAATAACTTTCTCTAGATTTTTGTCAGGCAATCCGAACATTGTTTCCATAAGTAAGTCTTCCATTATTGATCTTAAGCCTCTAGCTCCAGTTTTTCTTTTTATTGCTTGTTTTGCTATTTCAATAAGAGCTTCATCTCTAAAAGTCAATTCAACATCATCGATCTCAAACAAATGTTTGTACTGATTAACAAGTGCATTTTTTGGTTCTTTAAGAATTCTTACTAAAGCATGCTCGTCTAATTCATGAAGGTTAGATATGACTGGGAGGCGACCAACAAATTCTGGTATTAAACCAAATTTAACTAAATCCTCAGGCTCTAAATTATCAACCTCATTTGAAATAGGCATAACGTTAGATTTTTTACTCACCTCAGCACCAAAACCAATACCGATGTTGCTATTTCTTTGACTAATAACCTTATCTAAGCCAGAGAACGCTCCACCACAAATAAATAAAATATTTGAAGTATCTATTTGAATAAATTCTTGTTGGGGATGCTTTCTGCCACCTTGTGGAGGAATAGAAGCAACGGTTCCCTCTATAAGTTTTAATAAAGCCTGCTGAACACCTTCACCAGAAACATCTCTAGTTATAGAAGGATTATCTGATTTTCTTGCAATCTTATCTATTTCATCTATATAAACTATTCCAAGTTGAGCCTTTTCAGGATCATAGTCAGACTTTTGAAGTAGTTTCTGGATAATGTTTTCAACATCCTCACCAACATACCCTGCTTCGGTAAGAGTTGTTGCATCAGCAATAGTAAAGGGAACATTTAAAATCTTTGCAAGAGTTTGAGCTAATAGTGTTTTACCACTTCCGGTAGGACCTAAAAGCAAGACATTGCTTTTTTGAAGTTCAACGTCATTTTTTGAGTTGTTTTTTCTTAATCTTTTGTAATGATTATATACAGCTACGGATAAGACTTTTTTGGCTTTTTCCTGTCCAATGACATACTCATCTAGCTTGACAAAAATTTCAAGAGGTGACGGCAACTCATCTAAAGATACATCCTCTTCACTTTTAATTTCTTCTTCAATAATATCGTTACATAAATCAACGCATTCATTACAAATATAGACACTCGGCCCAGCAATTAATTTTTTAACATCGTCTTGTACTTTCCCACAAAATGAGCAATTTAATTTATCTGAAGAGTTCTCACTTGACATTAACTGCCTCTCTTTTATTTAACATACTATCGACTATTCCATATTTAATAGCTGCAGATGCATCTAAGAAATTATCTCTATCAGTATCTTTTTCAATTTTTTTAAGTGTTTGACCGGTATGTTTGGATAGTATTTCATTCACAACTGATTTCATATGAAGTATCTCTTTGGCATGAATCTCAAAATCAGAAGCCTGTCCTTGGAAGCCTCCTAAAGGTTGATGAATCATAATTCTAGAATTTGGTAATGCGAATCTCTTTCCTTTATCGCCACCAGCTAAGAGTATTGCTCCCATGCTTGCAGCTTGACCTATGCATAGAGTGGATATAGATGGTGATACAAATTGCATCGTGTCATAAATAGCTAATCCTGCTGAAATACTTCCGCCTGGTGAATTAATATAGATCGATATATCCTTTTCTGGATTCTCAGATTCTAAAAATAGTAGTTGAGCTACAACAACATTAGACATGTAGTCATCTACCTGACCAGATAAAAATATCACTCTTTCTTTTAGTAATCTTGAGTAGATATCAAACGATCTTTCACCTCGAGGAGTCTGCTCGATGACCATTGGTATTAATGCTGATTGTATATCGTTCATATTTTTACTTTTTTGAAAGCTCCGAGAATTTTATCACCTTATCTTTAGATTTAAGTGCATTTTCTAATTTTTCAACCAGTTGCTGCTCTAAAACTATCATTTTAAATTGTTCTTGTTGCTGAGGCTGCCCTGCTATCCATTGCTTAAATTGATCAGAATCCTTATATTTTTCAGCCTCTTTATCAATAAAATTATCTAAATTCTCTTTATCTACTG
>TARA_B110001450_G_scaffold11567_1_pt1 | contig 12485 bp, 17 predicted proteins | sample TARA_B110001450 | Tara Oceans TARA_B110001450 (sample SAMEA4396538) | marine metagenome | biome: Polar Biome; feature: [SRF] surface water layer (ENVO:00010504); material: water (ENVO:00002006), including particulate matter (ENVO:01000060) such as... | depth 5 m | reverse complement strand
CGGCTCGGCTGCTTCGTGGAGCCCTGTCGAGCGCGGCAGCAGGGGGTACAAGGATGCCAGGAAGCGCACCGATAAAGAGGCCAGTGTGACGGTGTAGCGTGGCCTCCGATACGACTCGACGCGCCGGTTTACAGCTGTAGAGGTGCCTTGTAGGTGCCTCTACACATCGCTTATTTTAGAAGAGGTATTTTTATCGCTCATTATCTCTCTACAATAATATCTGAAATTAAGCAGAGTCTCCGGCGGGGACCAGGGACGGCATCATCGGTAGAGTGTTTCCCCTCGAAGCGGCACCGAACTTGGCAAGCGCGCCGACCACCGGAGCGGCCGCTGCCATGCCCGCAAACCCACCGTTCACCGCGACCGCCGCCACGGCACCTACAAGGAGCACGCCTCCCGCTGCACCTAGGCCTATGGCAACGCCGTTTCCCCCGGGGTCTCCCCCGGTGCTCTCACCGCTTCCGGTCTCTCCGCTGCCACTGCCCGCCTCGGCAACGGCGTAACCGCTCGACTCCTCATGGGCCAAAACGATGTTCGAAAAGGAGGCGAACAGAAGGACGAGGACTAGTAGTGGAGTTCTGGCCATCTATGCTTAGGATTGTTCTAACTACACACGTGCGCGTATTGTATATTCAAACTTGTGTATACCGCGGAGTGTTCACCGGCGTCCAAGCGCCCTCTTGGATAAGCACCGCCGGCCCACACAAAGGTAGCAAGGCAGCAAGGCAGCGTGGGCATGACTGCCATCAAGTTCGATCTTGCACCCATGACGGATGCAGAAAATGGCGTGACCGTGAAGCTCAAGCAGCAGAAGGGCACCGGCAGCGCGTGGTCCAATCTACCATTCAACCAGCTTCCCGGCGAGTTGCGGTACGGTAACATGGGCGGCGTCCCGCCGTTTTTCCGGTCTGGAATCATCAGGGTTGCTCTCGCGAAGTTGTCCGCCACCGGCGTTTTGGCGGCTCTGGTCGCCATCTCAGCGTCCGACCGGGAGGCCGCGTTCTCGTGCGCGCTGGCCGCGGCGGTCAACTTTGTGGCATGTGCGCACTACCACTACATACTACGAATCCGGGCACAGGATATGCCTCCCGGGCTTTTGCATTTTGCTTCGGGTCGCAACCTCAAGGGCGAGTGGGTGGGAGACGATGACAAGGAATACGACGATGCCAAGTTGTTTTTGCAGGAGATGGCCGTCGATGGGTTGCGGTACGCTGCTGCCACAGATGTCACCCCATCAGCACAACCATTGCCATTAAGCTAACGCGTGTGCTTTGCGTCTTGTCTGTGGCAGGCACTCGGATTGGGCGGTAAGCTGCGAATACTCCCGCACAACTCCCCCCTGACACGCGAAAGTTTCTTACGGTGTCCCACATTCCCTGTTTTCAGGTCACTTTGCCTTTGCTGGTGCTCGACCTCTACCGCCTTTCCGATCACGCGACGCAAGGGGCAACGTCGTGGATGGACCAGTACCTCGCTGCGGCACTCATGCCCGTCATGGTGTTGCTCGGTGCGATGTACCGATTCTACGCGAACGAGCTTCGCGGCAAGGAGAAGGAGTCTGTCGACGGTTGTCAGGTGCTCATCGGGGTGGTGGGGTTTGTTGGGTCGTGCGTTGTGTTTGGGCTCGTGATGTCCGGCATACTGGACCCCATCGAGGCGGAACTATGCGGCCCTGGAATCAACGCAACGTCCGACGGCACGTGTCCAATCATGGATCCCGAGCTCAAGTACGACCGCGACGCTGTGAGGGTACTCACGTACGTGTGGATCGGGTACCCGATAGTGTCCGTCCTTTCTCGTGTCATGATCAAGACCTACGGCAAACCGAGCGAGGCGTCCAACTGCCTCACCTACGCCCAGTACTCGCTGTTCAAGGATGTCAGCTACGCCGTTCTCGACGTGGTTGCCAAGGCCGGTCTCGCGCTATACGTTTGCTACAGAACGACATGGGTCTGAACGGGCTCATAAGCACGCAAAACGTAGCAAGGGGTGAGGGCGGTGGTGGTGACACGGCCATGAACAGGCCGATTACTTTTCCTGCGTTGGGGGGTGGGGAGCATGTAGAGATCACAGCCGCGCACGGCGCACTTCACGCCTTTTCGACCCGTTCGGGTAGCCAGTTCTACATTGTGTGTGCCGATGCCAAAACCCCGACAGCATCTCGTCGCATGGGAGTGGACTTTTGGGGTGGTATGAACGACATTGGCACGCTCGGGCGCGCAACTGCTCTGGCGCGCTACGAAAACAGAATCGCAGTGTCTACCATAGGAGGCACACTCGCAGTCGGAAGCGTAGACCGGCCAATCGCGGCAACGCTGAACATAGGAAACTCGCCGCGCGGGTGCCTTGCCTTCGTCAGCGGCAACATACTCGTCGTCGGCACTTCTTCCGGGTCGCAAGACGCTCTCCACGTGGTGACCTTTGACGACAACAAGGCCGTTGCGCAGGTGGAGGCCACACATGCGCTCCTCTCTGTCCCCAACAGCATAGTTGCGTCCGACAAGCGAGTCGCGGTTGGGGAGGTTGCGGGCAACGCGTGTGTGTACTCGGTGCTTTGCACTCCACACGACGACGGCCGCAAGACCCATTCACTGGTTCTTACGCACATCGTACCCGGAGCGATCTCTGTCATGGCGTTGAGCAACGACGTTCTGCTCGTGAGGGACGACTCGAGCGCTGCCGACGTCAGGGTCATGAGGCTTAAGCACGACCACGCCATACACGAGACTTCCATCAAGTGCAACAACGCCAACGTGGACGAGGGAAGCATAGCCTGCATCGAAGAGGACGGAGGCAACCCGGCGCTGGTGCTGTACAAGTCGCACGACGAGAACTCAATCAAGCGCCTTCATCCGCAGCGACTCGTAGGCGTCGGTGATGCACCAGAAAGCGATGCTCTCGGATTTGTGATTTCCGTGTCGGGCCGCAACGCCGTAGTCACGTCGCGTTCCACAGCCCAGATGTGGGTTCTGTCATATTGATAACTTGTCCGTCGTGCGCTAATCACAAGTAGGGGGTCGGGTGTGTCACGTCGGAGCGCAGTCTGGTGTGAAGACATGAACGCCCAGCGGGCTGCGGTGGTGTCGGCCATGCGCGGCCGCGTTGAAAAACATCTTACAAGTACACTAAGCGACGCAGACTGCGTCGCAGTATGCATAGCCGCCAGTTTTCCCAGGGACAGGGACGACGTGTTGTGCGTCATTTTGAACAACAACTTGTGCAAGGCGGTGGCCTCGTGTGCAGACCACCTGGCCATACTTCCGGAGGAATGGGCCTCTCTATTCGGAAAGGACTCTACATTTACAAAGGAGGCACCACTAAGCAAGGTGATGGCAGAAGACAAGTTCAAGGAGACCACCGACTCCATATCGAATGCGCTGCGCTGCTCTCTCACCGAAGCGGGCGCGAAGGCGGCCTGGCAGCGAGCACCCAGTCGTCTCAGCTGCTACCTTGCGCTCCACACGGACTGCACCGAGGAGCTGGTCTCCCACGTGCTCGGCGGCCTCGTCCGGGTGGACACGCGTCGTCTCGACGACGTGCGGTCGACGGCGGAGGACGAGGCAACGGATTGCATGCTGTTGTCCATGTCTGTGATTGCTTTGGCGAACTGCGTTGTGTAGATGCATGGTGATAGTGTACAGCTAAAAGAAGTCGTAGTCCTTGAGCACCTTGAGACAGTGCTCCATGCCAGGCTTGACTGCAAAATATTTGATAGTCCACCTGTCGACATCGTTTGCTCCCAACAGATTGATTTGAACATTTTTGATGACGTATTTTATCATAACCGGGTCCTTGTGCTGGAGCGCCAAGTATATGGAATCATTGAACGCGAGCTGGTCCCCTTGAAAAAGGTGTATGGCGGAGGCGACGCGTTGCGGTATGACGAACAGCTTGCGGGGGTGGGTCGACTCGTGGCCCGAATTGTGACACTTGTAGACGCGTGCCAAAAACTCTAAGCAGATGCCAGCCGTCATTCCGTCTCCACGCATCTTGGCGAGGCACATGCTTACTGCACTCCTCCTACCGAGCACAGCGGCTTCGTATGCAACGAACACCCAGAAGTGGTCGTTGGTGGTGCAGCGCGGTACATGGAAGCCACCTGTTGCCACCCACGCCCTTGCGTGAGATTTGAATCCTTCCAGTACATTGAAGTACAAGGCTCGCTCCCCGCTACTTGGCGCGGCGGTGTCGGGGTCGTCGTTGGTCACCAGGTTCCTAATCAAATCCACAGACAGCAGATTCTCGCGGCGTTCCAACAGAGAGCTCGGGGTGACGGCCAGTGCTCTAAAGTAGTCTTTGTGACTGAAAACGTGGTCACTGAAGCGGGAGAGAGAAAGCCGGGTTCCCCTGTCCTTCTCCATGGACCACGTCTCTTTGATCCAGTGGTAGGTAGCAGTGCAGGTCTGCCAGAACCCCGGCCAGTGGCGCGAGTGCGCGTAGATCAGCTTGAACTCGTCGGCGCCGAGGTGCAAAAACGGCATCTGATGAACGGCTCGGGTACTGCCAAACCAAGGCAGTACCCCTAGGGCCCGCTCTTTGGTCAAGTGGCGGCGTGGCGCCGCTAATTTTCGCAGCGGAAGGGCAAGCCTCGGCAGCAACCATGGCGCCGCGAGGGCTCAAGAAGGCGCTCAAAGACACGGCGCCGTGCAAGCTGGTCGGAAGCGGCGTTTTCAAGCATTTCGAAGTCAAACCGGCCGGAACGAACAGGGGCATCAAGCTCAAAGGCCTGACCAAACGACTGCAGTCTCACATCTTCTCGGATGGCGACCTGCCCATGATCGCGAAACACAGCGCGGCTCCCGCGGGTGGGCACTGGCGCGGCCCGGGCGGAGGCCGCAAACGAGGCAGCGCTGTCGACTCCCAAGTCTCCAGGCTTGCGGGTGTCTCAGCGGAAAAGCGGTGCGCGTCGAAGATGCTTAATCTGACGCGCATGGTCTTCGCCGCCCTGAGTACCAGAGGACTCGAGCCCCTCATGGGACAGCGCGCCGTCTGCTCCCAGCTGCACCGCGTGGGAACCGCGGCCGATATCGTGTGTCACGATACCGAAAACCACGCGGTTGTGGTTGTGGAACTCAAGTGTGGTCACTCGGGCGCGAGGACCGCGGCGGCCGTAAGAAGCGGCAAGCCGTTAAACATGAAGGGCCCTCTCGGCAAGGCAGCCGACAGCACGCTGCACCGCCACTTGGCGCAGCTCGCAGTCACGCACCACCTCCTCACCCGAGAGAAGGACACTATCAAAAAGCTGTCCAACATGGGAATAGAGAGCGTGGGCGGGGTGTTGATGTACGCAAACGACTCGGGGGTCGACGTGTACACTCTGGACAATTGGTGGATCTCCAAGGCACCCAAGATACTAGAAAAGATCCGTTAGAATCGGTTCGTCCGGCGCCACGAAACTGCGGGTTGGTAGTGACCATTAAGGGGACGGGCGCGCGGTGTGGTAGAAAAAGCATCTTAAGAATAATTTATGGCGTTTGTTGTGGAGCACTCCGAGGTCATTCCAGGAGTCGACCCGCTCCTAGGGGGGCTGCCTCTTGGCGCCGGGTCCATGCAGAAAGTCCGCAAGTTCCCAGACGAGGCGACGCGAGACGCCGTGCTGGCGTACGAGGCCCAGCAGCGGCAGTTAAGAGAGATGCAGGAGATGCACGCTCGCCTGATTGCGAGCAAGGCCTTCTACGACAAGCACAAGCACGTTGTTTCGATTGAAGCAGACGACGGTTGCCACATCACCACTGGCAACTTTCCCGACTTCTACGCCGTCTACTCGCAAGCACAGGAAGACGGTGCGATACCGTGCGTGGAGTTCTTGCATTCGGACGCGGGTCGCGCATTTTGCATCACGAACTTCAAGCACATCCCCACCATGGAGCGCATCGAGTTGGACGTGCGCACATACTGCGCGCATGCTGGTCAGCCCATGCGCTCCAAGTACGCGCGTTCCCAGACAATGTCTACCACGGAAGGGCCTAAGGACGTCATTCTCGAGGTCGAGTTCAAGGACCCAGTCCCTCTTGTCGCAGATAGTGCATTTCGCATAGTGGTCCGTGGTGCAGAAGGTACGGACGGCACGGAGAAGCGCACATCGGTGCTCCCATCTGAGGTCTTTCTGAAGGCAGCTCAAGACGCAATGGACATGCGCACTGCCGTGATCGAGCAAGCCCGTGGCATCGAACTCAATATGGGAGCGTCTGACTTTTGCAGCCTCGACCTTCTCAACAAGACCAACTCGTTCACCATGTCCATCGACACCGAGGGGGCGGGCTACTGCTTCCACCACGGCAAGCGCATCAACTTTCAGCACGAGAACCACGCGATCCTTTCGGACTTCAAGCTGGTGCTGGTTGGCGATACGCCGGCTCTAGCGTCGGTATCGGTTGCGATTCGCTTTTAGTGAATGGGTGGGGGGAGTTAGTGTTTGGTCTAATCGACTTTGATCGCACCATTTGCTAGTATCCTATACAACGCGTCCAGCCTGTCATTTTCTAAAGCAAACCAAGACCTTCTAAGGTGTTTCAAGTACAGAGCGCAGACTGCTCTCATGACAGGGTGCAGGTCCTCGACCGCGCTAACAGCGTTGGGGTACACCAGTGGAACTATTGTCGAAAAGGCCAGCTCTACTGCGGTATGCATGCACCTCAACAGTGCGTTCTGATGTCGCGAGTTTCCGGAAACCTTCCGGAAGCAGTGAATGTATTCCTCAAACAACGCTGACAACACGGCATCTCCCCGACCGACTACGGTCTCGAAGCGACGGCAGAAGCGGTGGCCACTCGTGGACTCCGGCTTCAAGCCTGCGTCGCACATCCCTGCCATTCCCTCCGAGCGCATGCCCTTCCTGAGTTAGCGTCGTCTTTCTTCTTCTGTCTCCCTTGCATATGCCCATGCTCTATGCTTACAGCCATAAGACCAGGAAGCGCATGGAAGTTCCGACGGGGAAAACAAGCGGTGGTAGGTATGTAGTGGTTTTTGATTGCGAGTCAGACAGCCTGTTCTCCACTCTACCAGGGGAGTCCCATGAGGACAAGATACGCTACATGCAGTTTACCGTCGTCTCTGCACTGGCTCTGCCCTGCGAGCTAATCGAAGCAGGCGCGCCGATAGACGACATCATGTCGCGTGGGGTGGTTTACAACTGGTGGAGGGACGTTGCGGAAGATGGCAACAACCCCCTCGTCTCTCTCCTGGCACTGTTTGACGGCGCCGAGGCCATCGTAGGCTACAACTGCAACGGATTCGACTTTCCTCTCATCAGGCGCTTCTACCGCCCGACGCAGTCCACCGCCCATCCCGTGCAGAGATACGTGGACCACCGAACCAAGACGCTCGACATCATGAGCCGCGTCAAGGACGCTACCGGGTCTTACATGAAGCTCGACGAGCTGCTCAAGCGCAACGGACTCTCGAGCAAGTCTTCCAATGGCAAAGAGGCGGTCGGCATGTGGGAGCGCGGAGAACGAGATGCCCTGAAGAGCTATTGCGACACGGATGTCATGTTGACTGCGAAACTGGCGCTGCTGGAGACGCTTGCGATCAGCAACGTCGTGCGCATCGGAGGCGCGGGATGTGGACTGAGAGCGTTTCTCGCGTCGCAAAGCGCCACGAAACAAGCACAAGTGGACGACTCGTTTGTTTTAGTTTAGCGCATGACACCTGGATGCCCTTTGCGACATGGATGACCAACGAGGACATTCAGGGCTACTGCGTATGGTCTCACGAAGAAGGACTCCAGAAGCACCTTGAGCACCTCGCGATTTCGACGCATCAATCGGCGACTCCGCTCGCGCACCCACTTACCTGCCGGATGACTCCACTTAACTCAGTGTCCTTCGTTCCAGGCGCGTCATAAGCGGAAATATTTGCCACGCCCTCTCGGCCCTTTCTACCCTCAGTCGAGTGCATTTTTGCGAGTGCCATCACTCCGGGCACCGGGTCAGAACGCCCACACTTGCGCACCCTAGCAGAGGCGCGCCCGCGTCGTGCTTTGCCAGGCACCCGCAGCACGCACCGCGTAGGCTCAGAAGCCGACCCGACTCTCATTTAGCATCCGTAACTAACACGTAATACCATACACCTTACAAGAGACGTCACATTCGTTCGTCCGACTCTAGCTGTTTGCCGGGCCCCCTCTCTGGCCACTCCGCGTGATCGTGCATGTCCGGTATGCTCGTTAAACTTCTAAACAAAGAGAAGCGTTCCGATAGTCGGCGCCCACTAGGAGGCGGGCTCGGAGGCAAAAAGTCGCACGTCACGTAGTTGCTTGTGGCCTCGCAGTATACGGTATTGTCGATTTCAGGCTCGATAGGATTGTAGCACAGACGCATCCTGTTGTTGTTGGCTTGCAAAGAGTAGTACTGGTCGCATCCCTGGTTCGTCCTGATGTTGTAGCAAAACGGTTCTTGCGCAAACGCAGTGAGCGTGTTTTGCCTTCCCTCCATGGCGGAGCAGTCCAGCGGCGCAATCGGCGGCCGCGGGCTAGGAGGCGTAGGCGGCGGCACAGGAGGATTAGGTGGGCTTGGTGGACTTGGCGGCAGCGGAGGTGAACTGGGAGGCGCGGGCGGATGCCCGGGCGGAGTAGGTGGACTCGGTGGCGGTGGACTTGGACTCTGCTGTGTGACGCAATCTACCGACAGGCCGTTGTCTGGCATGGCCAGGAACGCGCGACCGACCGGCGTGAGACTGCCGTCCTCGTAGACCATACGAGAGGACCGTCCGCCTGCCTGGTTGCCGCCGCTCGGTGAGTAGTATGCGGGCCAGATGAACACGCCCGCAATGTTGGACCGGTCGGTCTCCAGAAGCCATGCCAGACTGCCCTTGCCCCAATTGCACGCACCTCCGTCGTTCCCATACGATTCGCACTGACTGGCGTCGCCAAACTGTCCTGACAGGCGTAGACACGTTCCAGAGTTGTCGGGTACACCAAAGGATGTACCAGTTTCCTGCTCTGCTGAGTGTTCCGTGAACAGTAGCGGCTTGCTTCGGAAGAACTCGCTCCACCGAGCCGCCGTCCACGATCCGTATCCAGACGCAAACTCAGCTTCATGATTCGTGTAAAAGGACCCAGTTGCAAGACTGTATTTGTTCTCCATCTGCGTGTACTTTGTGTTGTAGTGATGGATGGACCATTCTGTGATCAGATCCAGGTTGCAACCGTAGTCCATGCACGTTTTCAGAAAGCTGGTATCCCATTCCACTGCTCGCAACGATGACTGGGTGGTCGCAGAGGTCACCTCAAGACCGAGCGCCGCGACCAAAGGCTCCAGCACGTCCTTGTACCACCACGCTGCTTTGGTAGCGTTCTCGTAGTATGCGGCATTCTCCCACGGCTCGTTGAACAGCGCGACGCGTCGAATGGGCGTGCTCAGAACGTGGGTGCTTGCGTTGATCAACTCGATTAGCTGAGCCACCGTGCATACGCTGGACCCGGTGTACTGGTTGTTTTCGCCGGTGGGGATTTCGGATTCCCACAGATAGCACCTCTCGTTGCTTCCAGATGCCAGTGGCCATCCTGCGATACTTGCGGTCTGCTGGGTCTGCGCGTATGCCCCTCCGAACATGGGAATGAACTCTACATTGTTGCTGTTAATGTAATCCACCTCGTGTTGCGACACTGGCATGACGTTGTAGTTGTACAGCATAGTTGCGGCACCGTTCAACGTGCTATAGTGTATGTCGGTCATTCCAGTGGATCCCAAGATGCCCTTCTTGTTGATCATGGCAGGAGAATGTGGAGGGGGTGGGCTCGGCGGTGGCGATGGCGGAGGCGAAGGCGGTGGTGGCGATGGCGGGGGTGGTGAAGGAGGAGGCGATGGAGGGGGTGACGGGGGAGGGGGCACTGGAGGTGGCGGACTTGGCGGAGGCGACGGTGGCGGTGACGGAGGAGGACTCGGCGGCGGCTGCGGAGGGGGGGGCGATGGAAGAGGCGTTGATGGCGGCGGTGACGGAGGAGGACTTGGCGGCGGCTGGGGAGGCGGAGACGGTGGAGGCGATGGTGGCAACCTAGGAGGCGGTGGACTCGGAGGCGGCGGAGAGGGAGGGGGGCTAGGCGGGGACTTAGGGGGGGCGTTTGGCGGTGGAGACGGAGGCGGTGGCAAAGGCGGGGGCGGCAAAGGCGGGGGTGGCAAAGGCGGGGGTGGCGTCGGAGGCGTTGATGGCAAAGGAGGAAGCAAAGGAGGGCTTGAGGGAGGAGGCGGAAGCAACGGAGGAGAAGACGGAGGCAAGCATCGATCCGTAGCCTTGATGTAGAACGTTGTAGTAACCGACGAAAATGTGATGTGCACATCTTTAGCAGTTGCCCACACAGACTCGTCTGGATCGTACTGGACCGCCAACGTGCACTCTGGATCGTCCATACAGAATTGAAGTGCCTGTGTGTGTGTGACACCATCGACGAGCGTCGTGAAGGAGACGCCAATCTCGTTCGGTCCGTTGAAGCAGTCGTAGTGGGGTGCCGGTGGGTAGGGAGGTGGAGGAGACGGCGGCGGCGGAGTAGGAGGTGGCATCGGAGGCTTTCTTGGCGGGGGCGTGGTTGGTGGAAGAGAAGGCGGTGGACTTGGTGGTGGCGGGCTCGGCGGAGGCGGTGACGGAGGTGGCACCGGAGGCAGTGACGGTGGAAGCGAAGGCGGCGGGCCGACGGGCGGCGGTGGACTGGGCGGCGGCGGACTCGGGGGCGGCGGGCTCGGGGGAGGAGGACTTGGCGGGGGCGACGCCGGAGGAGGCAATGGAGGGGATGATGGTGGCGAGTTGGGCGGTGGAGTAGACGGCGGTGGACTTGAGGGAGGTATTGAAGGGGGGGGAGTGGATGGAGGAGGCGTCCTTGGGGGTGGAGATAGTGGCGGAGGAGGCGATGGAGGAGGTGGGGACGGCGGCGGAGGGCTCGGTGGAGGCGGCAACGGAGGCTGACTTGGAGGCGGACGCTCTGGTGGAGGAGAAGCTGGAGGAGGTGGCGAGGGCGGCGGGGGCGAGGGAGGAGGAGACGGCGGCGGTGGAGAGGGGGGCGGAGGCTGTGGAGGAGGAGGAGATGGAGGCGGCGGGCTCGGCGGAGGAGACGGCGGCGGTGGGGAGGGTGGTGGAGGAGTGGGAGGCGGAGGGCTCGGGGAAGGCGGAGAGGGAGGAGGTGGAATTGGCGGCGGCGGGCTCGGAGGCGGGGGACTCGGCGGAGGCGGCACGGGCGGAGGCGGCACCGGAGGTGGCGGTACCGGAGGTGGCGGAGACGGCGGTGGATGTTCCGGCGGAGGAGGAGATGGCGGTGGTGGACTGGGAGGAGGTGGGCTTGGAGAGGGCGGACTGGGCGGAGGCGGAGACGGTGGAGGCGGAGACGGTGGAGGCGGAGTTGGTGGAGGCGGCACCGGCGGTGGTGGAGATGGCGACGGCGGGTGTGGTGGTGGGGGTGATGGTGGAGGTGGACTAGGAGGCGGTGGGCTTGGTGGAGGGGGGCTCGGCTGCGGTGGTAAAGGCGGAGGGAATGTCGGAGGAGGAGGCTGTGGCGGAGGAGGACTCGGAGGCGGTGATATCGGTGGCGGTTGTGCCGGAGGAGGGTGTGCGGGCGGAGGTCGCGCTGGCGGAGGCGGAGAAGGAGGAGGACTTGGAGGAGGAGGAGATGGCGGTGGTGGAGTAGGTGGTGGTGGTGATGGAGTGGGCGTGTTCGGTGGAGGCGGCGATGGCGGAGGGGGGCTCGGAGGAGGAGGAGCGGGAGGCGGTGGACTGGGAGGTGGCAGGGGAGGCGGCGACGGCGGAGGGGGGCTCGGTGGTGGAGGAACGGGGGGCGTCGACGGTGGAGGTGACAGAGGGGGCGGCGAAGTTGGAGGCACAGATGGCGGTGGCGCTGGTACAGGAGGCGGGGGAGAGGGTGGCGACGACGGGGGACTTGTAGGTGGAGGTGGAGACGGCGGCGGTGCTGATGGAGGCGACAGGGGCGGCGACTGTGGCGGAGTTGGTGGTGAAGTGGGCGGGGGGCTTGAGAACCCGCAAATGCACTCAAATGCCGCCGCCCCGCATCCTGAACGGTGTCCGATGGAGTTGAAGGATATCTCTGGATCCAAACCCTCATGGTGGGCTTGAAAGCAACCTCTTGGAGAGAAGTTGTCCCTGATTGATCGGAATGTGACGTTTCGGTGGGATGCAACCATCTCACATTCCAATTTGGTAAGATCTGTGTCGCAAGCGGCGCCGTCAGGCCGGACATCGACTGGCTGCACCGGCGGCGGGGGAGAAGGGGGCAGCGAAGGCGGAGGGGGCGAGGGGGGAGGCGGCGACGGAGGAGGACTGGGCGGAGGCGATGGTGGAGGACGCGGAGGGGAAGATGGAGGCACAGAAGGGGGTGGCTGTGACGGAGGAGAAGACGGAGGCGGCCGGGGAGGTGGCGAAGGAGGCGGATGTGGAGGCGGAGACGGCGGAGGCGACGGTGGGGGCTTTGGGGGCGACGATGGCGGGAGGCGAGGTGGAGAAGATGGAGGACGAGACGGGGGCGGCAACGTTGGCGGGGGAGA